>Ga0065711_1003372_pt1 | contig 31532 bp, 17 predicted proteins | sample Hoacrofraction12_FD_59098 | JGI IMG/M metagenome (GOLD analysis project Ga0065711, IMG submission 59098) | Hoatzin crop microbial communities from Cojedes, Venezuela - Epithelial fraction 12 v2 (version 2) | ecosystem: Host-associated > Birds > Digestive system > Esophagus > Crop | place... | reverse complement strand
GCTCAGGAGCGCGCGGCGCCGGTCCTGTCCGGGAGAGCGGGTCTGTTGTGCGAGTTTGTGTCGTATTTTCTCCTTATCTGTATCGTTGTTTTTCCTATTCCCTTTGTTTACTGTTCTGTTAAACTGCCCTTATCCCGACCCACCATTTTCTGCCTGTTTCTTTCCATTCTCCTCCACACCCCAGCAGGGGGAGGGGCGACCGCGTGGCACTTTTGTTGCCAGCGGCAGCCGAAACCAAAATATCCCCTTGCATGGGTAATTAGTTCCTGGGAGGCTCACTTCTGCAAAAGGCATATCTACTGCCATCTTTGACTACCACCTTAATTACTGGCCAGCCATGGAATTTCCTTAAATTGCATCAACTCTGAACAAAAGCTTGCTCCTGGGCCCCCTAGCAGTGTAAACGATATACTGCTGAAATCAAGGCAGTAGGATCTTTCTCTCCCTTCTCTTTATTTAGTGAAAAAAAATTAAAAAAAAGTTGTGTCTGGGAGATATTTACTAAAAAGAGAAGCACTGTGACAAGAATTGCAAATTAAGCCTATGGCTGAATTGGCATTGAAGTTAGTTACCTAAGCACAATTTCTTCTAAGGCTGATGGCTGTGAAGTCCTGAGTCACAGAACTGCTGCTACTCCCACTGCTGGGAAACACTTGCTGGGAGCAAAGGAGCGAATATTGTTATAACAGCTGCTGCTTACGCTTTGCTAACAGTACAGAAAAAAACCTGCCGTGCCAGTTGCTCTTTTGTCTTTCCTGCACTTCTAAAATGCCTATCATGTTATAGTGTATAGGACAATTTTGTTCTCAATGGTACCTGCGTATCTCTAGCTGTGATTGCAGAAGAAGTCCATTCAACAGGGTGCAAAGAAAAGAATTTTACCATCTGTTTGCTACAAAGTCCCAAGGAACCTTGAGTATCTCCAGAGTTCTTTAGGATAAGAGCAGAATAATGGGCCAGTCTGAGCACCTTTCGAAGCCTTTCAACATCCTGAAACAAGCAGTCACTTTCTAAGAGTGACATATTCCTAGAGCTGTATATCTTCATCTCCATTTAACTGACTACAGTATTCCTTGCGAAACACCAGAGAATAGGTACATATCTTCTGTCTGTTTACTCTTTTACATACATTAGGACTTCCCTGAACGCATCTAGAGCAGCAGTCCTAATCGTTGGGCGCTCTGACTGGATGATTCTGGGCTGAACTGAGCTTATGACATGGCTTTCCTAGCGAGAAGCTGTTTCCAGTGAGGTGACAGTCTTCATGGGTCACTGTGAGCAAGAAAATGAACACCACAAAAATTTATAATCAGTTGCCTACACAAATAATTGCCTACTCCTAATTAAACACCTGTTGTGCCACCAACTAGGAGGTTGAATACAGAGCTGACTAGCTGACAGGTTCATGAGAAAACCTCCTTCCAAATATTTTGATCTGAAAGAGCAGGTTTTCTGAGTGAGATATTTTTTAAATGTGAGAAAGCATCCTCCAGCATATGTTTAGTATTTTCTAGAATTTTCCAGTTAGGAAACACACAGTTTGTAGCAATGGGCAAAATCTCCTCTTTTACACACAAAATAAACATATGAACTTTTTTTGACATTTATGGATTTACCATCTACAAATGAAGCTACTCCTTCATGAATACTTCTGGACTGTATAACTGGAAATTGCCCATTTGTCTGGATCTCATTAATTTGGGGGGACTGTTTGAATGTCTTTGGCAACTGGGTCTTTTGCCACTGTTGGCTCTAACTGTGTGGTGTGCTTAACATATATATAGAGCAAGAATATTTACTCTCAGCTGATTGTGGCACTTAAAAAGTTTCTTCAGGCATTAGTTAACACGTTATTGTGTGAGTCCACATGTAAACTAGAAAATAAATAGCACAGCCAAAACGTATTCCAGGATTTTGACTCTGCCTATATCCTCATTCCATGTGATTATGCTTGACAATTGCCCCATGAATCGAATGAAGACAATCTGGATAACAAGCAAAAGCATAACGGCTGAGGTAGAGTCAACTTGTCTTTTTTCACCTGTACTTATGGCAAATATGAGATTAACTCATCTGAACTGGAGACAGTACTTTGGTCAACATATTTAATCTCTTTTTTCTTCAGTCTCCCTGAACAAGTGCTCATTCACTTATAAGGAATATTTTGTGTTCTCAAAATGCTTACCTCAATATGCAGCAGTGTACTGTGGTGATGTTCTTTTAAAAAGCGTTAACAGCACCATTACTTTTTAATCCATTACAGTTCAAATTCTGCTGAAGGACCAGACTTTTGTCTTATTATATTGTTAATAGATGTTTAGAATATGCAATGGCAACTTTACAGTTTGATTCCTCTGTCCCTGACTGCTTGAAATGGGGCCATTTTTAAATGGGGAAGACAGTTTTTACTCCCTGAAGGTGTCACAGAGTGCATCAAGTGGAAGTAGAATCTTTGACAAAGCTGGGATCGGCACCTTCTGGAGAGTGCACATAGTGGAGCTGGCATTAGGTTTAGCTGTTCTTTGGTGCATGCAGGATTCTTCACTTTCCTGCCTGTATTATTTCTTTTCTGTATCATCTCACATGGTCTGCAGCCCATTGCAATATGCTGTGGGGACAGGTGCTGACATTCCTGAAGCCACATGGTACCTGGTTCTGCATAAGCCATGCTCCCATCAACAGAGGAGGTTTATCAGTTCCCTTCTGCAGCAAAGGCTTGGAGAAATCTTGAGTTAGATTGTAAACCCTTTAAATGATTGATCAAGCTATGCCATGAAAGCTTAGAATGTCATGTACGTTCAGGTCACAGGTTGAATATCTACTTTTGTATCAAAAACTTTGTTTCTTTTTGAAAGTAAGGTTGCTCTCTTCCAAACTGAGTGCGGTGAGTGAATGATATGGTTGTAGAAGACTAAGTTATGGCCGGAGGGATTTTTCTTATTTCCTCTCAGAGTAGAAGTTGTTGTTGGTATAATCACACTCACCACAATTTCTTTTTAGTTTTTAAAGGGTCAGAGAAGCAGTGCACCATGTAAGAAGCTGTTGTCCAGGAAATCATATTTGGAGCAATTTGTAAGCAATTGTACGTATCTGTAGTTAAATGGTATTGATCATGCTTGTGTTCCAAGTATAAGCAGAAGAGAAAAAGTCTGTATTAACTGGGCTACAGAGGCAAAAGTGGCAAAAAGTCCTCAAAATGGTGCACAGTACTAAACACAGCTGTCAGTAGGCTAAATCTTGTGTGGCACATTTCTCTTCACATTGACTGAAAAAACATCGTTGTTGTGGTAAAACGTGTCCTAAATCATAAAGTTTCCTGAAAACACAAGACTTAAGTCTTGTAGAGCGGGGCGTACCTGGTTACACCCTAAAAAAGTAGTGTTTTTCCCTTATGGTTTCCGGACACATCTTTAAAATCCTAGTCAGCTAGATTTTCTTTCTACTTGGGACTTTCTGTGCAAACCACTCTATGGCTGGTTCTGAATCAAATTCCAGTAGGCTGACCTTTGTTGTTGTGGTTTGAAGCAAGAGGAATAGTCACCATCCAGACACTACCTTTAGTTGTAAACTGTGCCTGTAAGCACTGAAGGGGAAGCTTGGACTGATAGTTTGTTTGTGACAGAAACATCAGGTTGTGGTCCTCATCTACCAGCTCTCTGTTTTGAAACGGAAGCTGAGATAACTATAGCAGTTTCCTTGACTCTTTGCTTGGTTTTATGATGCTGCTTGGAGCACATCCAGTCCTCCCACCCTGCATTATGTTGCTATCCACCCGTTTTCCTATAACCCAAGTGATCTTTGGTATGAATATGACACATTGAGTGGACCCATGTAATTCTAAATATGCTCATGGACATTGTTGTTTCCGTTTTTCCAGTCTCCCAAGTCCCACCTATCTGTTTCTGACTGCTTGTAGGCTTTGAGTCCACCTAACTGAGGGTTTCTCAAGTTCTACTTGTGGCCTCCTATTGGATTGTATTGCCTAGCTGTATCAGGTTGCCCGTTTCACAGACTCTTAGTTTCATATGCCTCCGACATGATTGTTATTTACTAGCGAGATGCCAGTCAGCCTGCTCTTAGTGGACTATGAATCCCAGTCTTAAGGGAACAGACACACTCACGCTTCAAGGGGCCAGAGGAGACTAGGCTCTGACTCCCTGTGAAACATATCTGGTTTTTTTACTCTTTATGAATAGCTGAGATATCTCTGCATGGGAATGCTACATATGCATATTCAAAGTCCTACTATTAGCCTAAGCCAGCTAGAGACAGATGACCCAAGCAAGAAAAATCTCCTGTGACCTTAATGGTGCAGAATGGGAATGTCTGAAGTGTTTTCTTGACATAATACAGCTTCAGAAATAACACAGGAACAAAGGACTGATGACAGGTAGCCGATACTGATAAGATTTGATTCTTTTCTAGTGGAAGGACTGTTCAGTTAAATCACCGCTTGTGTTTATAAGGATTTACTGAGAAAAATCCGTGTTTATCAATAGCTCCGTGTTTTGAATAATGACCTTCACTTTCAAAATTTGCATAATAACATACGTCAATTGTTAATCAAATAAATCTAAATTCTGTCTTAATAAAAAAAGACTATGTGTGGCTAATGCCAGGTCAGTAATTCAATACCCAATAAAAAAATCCATATGTTCTCCTAAACCACAGAGTTTAGAGGAACAGACAGATATTTCTAGTTTGGCACACATAAAATAACATAAAATGAAGAGGAATTTAAAAAGCTTATAGCAAAGTTTTTAATTATTATGTAAATTTATGAGAAAGAAAAGGAAATCTGGATCAATTAAAAAAAGGTTATACTAACTTAAGTTCAGAAATCAGGGCAGATTTGCAGCTATGTTGGAAATGCAGAAGAATCTTGTACATCTGTGAATATCTAACTTACCACTTTCCTCCCCACTAAGTCTAGGGCATAAACACACCTCAGAAATCAGAGCTGTGACCTAGCTTTAATTGAAATAATTGTTATTTTGTCAAAGACTTCAGATCTTTAAGCCTGAAACTTTTCTCTCTCCTAGGGTTAATTTTCTGTACAGCGAGATTCAGGATAAACCAGCAGGTTCTTCTTTGTTCTGTGTTTAAAAATTCCCCACACCTAGTGCTTCCTAAGGTGATATATTTCAGATCTAATGATCACCTGGACCCTTTGTGATGTTTTTTTTTAATTTTTTGAAATATCTTCTATCCTCAGGTTCTACTTGAGGGACTTTACCTCTAATTAATCTTTCTCTGTCTGGAGTAGCAATTTGTTATTTTTGAACTCGATTATTTTTCCTTCCTATTTTCTCCCTCCTGCAAAGCAGTGAAAGCTAGAACACAAATTAAGTTTTTGTGCTCTAACAATAGGCATGTACTTTTTGAGGGGATCATTCATTTTGCTGAACTACAATTATGCTCAGTCTCAGAACACTCAGGTTCTTAAAAGAACCCATCAGACTCAATCTTCTTTGAGACTTCTATTTTGTTCTGCTGTGCTTTGGGCCTTCTTTTGGCCTTTTTTTCACTTTCCCTATTCAGTTTTACTTTACCTTTCTCTAGGAAAAAACCTAACCTTAAAACAATAAGCTGAGATAGCTTCCTGTTAGGAATTATCTAATGCTCTTGCCGCGTGTTATTTGATTGTTAACATAACAGTTTTACCTTCATAATAAAACTTCTATTTTTATTTTATAGATTCTTTTTGCTTGAGAACCAAAAAATTGCACAGAGGGATAAGTATATTATCGGACTCTGCCAGTCATGATCATTTTTAGCAGCCTTGTATGCTTTGGAAATTCTTTGAGTTTCAAAGTCTTTATAGCTTGAAATCAGTGTTTCTTCTTACATTGACTGACAGCAAAGTAGAGGATCGCAGCATATCTGTAACATCTTTTCTTGTTGCTTCTCAGTCTATTTAGTTATAGCTTTCCTTGAGTTTATCTCCAGAGCTAGATTGCTTGTGTATTCATCAACAGTTTCTGAGGTATGAAATTCGCATTTAACTTGTTCATTACACTTAGGAAAAACAGGGAGTTTCTAAGTTGCAAACTCAATGACATGAGTGTTGCATTTGAAAACAGAAAGACAATTGATGACAGTAGCAAAGAGGACAGAAGATAATTTAAATTTTGTAGCTTGTTCTTTCATCTACACTGTGATATTTGTTACTGTCTCTAAGAATACTGTGCATGATGTTAGGCATTCTTTCAGACAAAGACATGAAGAATTAGGAGAGTCTAACAATGTGTAAAGTAAAATTAGTAAAAATAAATTAGCTAAAATAGTCTAGGATATCCTATGAAATCCCCTGTGATCCACTGAGCACTGAACTTTTTTGTTGCTGTACTCTTGATTGCATTTTGGAAAAGTAATGAGATAAAAAGAGCAAATAATCTGCACAACCTTATATGAAAGGCAGACTATCTTTTATTCCTTATGTTCTTTTATATTCAATCAGCAAAATATTTGTTATGTTCATTATTTAGCGAGATCAAAATCTATTGTCTAGTTGTTGGGATTATCCATATATATGTTAAACCCATGATTTCCCAAAGATTCATAGTTCTAGGCTCTGATCCTGCACAATTAAAGCTCAACAGAAGATTTAACATTGCCTTCATGACAACAGGATGAAGCCCTGTGAGTACAAGTTAAAATAACATAAGACCTTCCCACAGATACTTTCCAATATCTAAAAATGGATTACATCCTTCATATCACTGAAAGACAGGAGATGGATTATTCATTTAACAGTCTACTGGAAAACTGTGCAGATGAAATTTCAATGTCATTTTATCCAAAAAGCTTTCCTTTTCTCTCCTACAGTTATTCTCAAATAGTGTCTGAGAAAATAAATGTAGTTGAACTACTGACCCCAAACATCTAAAAAATAACGAAGAAAAGTAAATTCTGTCTCTTTTCAGAAAGAAACAGATCTTTGAGTTCCCACATACTTATTCCCTATGGCAGATACATATAAGAACCTGCATGTAGAGTAAAATTGAAAGTTTTAGCAATGGTGGATTTGATGAAAAGAACTCAACTTTTCATTATTGCTTGGAAATGTTTTTAAAATATATGGTTTTTAAATCATACGTTCCCATGTGGACTTTGTTTAGGAATTACTTTGAAAACTTCTGAGTACTCTGAATGTCAAACACCAGTTATTGTGCTGTATCTTAACTCTTATGAGGATAAAGATGATTAAAAAAACCTGTGTGGCCTATTGACTCCAATATGATAAATGAGCCCAGTGTCACTTGACACTGGTTCCTTAGTGCAACAAGGCTTCTAATTATGTGACTTGTACCTGTGTCAAACCAAGGCAATGGGATTAAAAGAAACAAACTTGTCAAAGTCAGTTAGTTATTAATAGATTCACCCACTCCAGACTGTTAATCAAAATCTCTTGAGGGTCTGTCTAATGGCTGCTTTAACTCCACTCTAGGTGCTTCAGCCATTTGAGATACTCTCTTTCTGATTAGGCTATCTTGCTGGTAATTATTTAAATGTTTAACATTCTGTGAGTTTCACAGCCATTCCTCTAATAATGATGTAGTCACTAAAAGTGATGTTAATGTTAACAGATAAATTGGGCCCCAGATTTTGCAGTGAACACTTTATACACAGAATTCTCTTCTGTTTTCATTAGCTGTATATGCCTACATTTCAGTACTTTGTAAATCAGGTTCTTATTTTAATTATTTCAAAAAAATATTTTACTGAGTTATTTACAGTTTTTAAATTGTTCACTAAGGTTGGAGAGGTGTTACGACTTTGACTATTCCCTGTTCCTCTTTCGCTGCTTGTACTGGATGGTTGGTCACTTAAATGCTTTACTGTTGTTTTCTTCACCTGACTTGATGACTCCAAGCCTGCAGACAAATTTTAAAATGGGCAGTTAAACAGTTTTGAGACAAATAAAGATTTATATTGCCTTCTCAGTCAGTAATTCCCTTAACCCACTTATGAAAAACAGATAAAAGAAGAAGCAAATAACTCAGGTGATGTCACCCTTTTTACTCATGCCCCGTGTCCAAAAATATCTTCCAGAAACTAGTTGGACTATGGCATCACCAGCACTGAGTCAAGTCTGCCTTTACGTCTTAACTTGCAGCCTATAGCTTTTTCCAGTCATCATAACTTCCGTCAGATTTAAGGAAAGCTATGCAAGGAGATATTTTAATACGTTGTAGCCATATTATTAAGCTTATTCCTTTTTCTTGTTATAAGCAAATTTCTCATTCTGGAGGCATTTTATTAGCTCATATAAACCAACGAATTTCTCACAGTCTTCAACAGAGCCATACAGGTGTATTTATATCAGTTGAAGACCTTTTCCTAAAAATGTTCTTTTGAGTCAAAATATGCACTTTTCTTCTGAAGGGTGTGTGGGAGAGCTGAGAAATCTTAGAATTCCAAAGAAAGCCTCAAATCAAAATCAAACTATCTCTCCATTAGCAGCTATGAATTGGAATGGAGGAATTCTTGGGTATTGGGAGTGTCCGTGGCCAAACGTGGTGCTGGAGAATCCTCGCACACCTTTGCCTGCAGCAATGGGGCTCTTCAGTGTTTCCAGTCTGCCAGGCCAAGGAAGCTTAATTGAACCTTTTGGTTTCATTATGATTCTGACTGTTCAATATTGCCTTCTATTTTGAGATTCTCAAAATAGCTGTCTTAACATAGTAAATAAGAAAAATTCTTGCAAGCAAAAAGTTTAGCTTTAAAAATATCTTATTTTTTTTCATTTGAGATTGTCTTTGCATAACATTGTCTATTAGAATTGCATTACACACCCTAGGGCTTTTCTTTTAACTCCTTAGTGCATAAAAGAATTGTAATGTACTGTCATGCTTTGAAAGTAAATAGATGTATAATTAAATTTATACTTTATCTAAGACTTTTTTCAGTACTCTATCTAATATAAGAGTTTAACCTATTAAATACTCTCTGAATTAGGCTCTCTGTTATACTATAAAATCATAATCCAAAAATATTTCTAATTTGAACTGGACAAAGAATATTATCGACTTGGTTCTGCATAAAAAAAAGAGGTGAATGAGTAAAATTTGGGATTTTGAGACCATTTCACACATAACTTTGCATGCCTATTTATTAAAAGTGATTTTTTTCAGGTGAGAAAGCAGAACTAGATATTCTGAAGTAGTTTATTCGTTATGTCTAAATGGGAATAAGTTCCACTGATGCAGGCAGATTTAGACTGAAACAGCTGTCTCCATACTGAAAATGACTGGACTTGTTTTACCTCTTCATCTGTACTGGCATGGTTAAATCTGTAGGATTTAGCAATATACTATAAGATATAAAATGGCATACTCTTGTCTGTGCACAAGTATAGACGAGATCTGTGTCTACACAATCCAATGTTGCTATTTGGAATTTTACATTCACATATGAAACCCTTGAACATTTCACATATTTACATATACAAGTATCTGCAAATATATATTCTTCTTCAAGTGAGGAGTTTTGACAACTCCTCATTAAATTATCCAGCCTATTTATGACTCACTATTGTGGTCTTAACTCTTATCTTACTGGATGGTTCTTTTTTAGCTAAAATTAGAGCAGCAGAATTCATGAAACCATCAGACAGGCCTTTTTTTTGTATGTTTTACTGATCTCAGTGATGATTTTGGCAAGCTGAAGGAGGGGAGTTCATGAAAACTGATATATAAATTCTTAGATGTTCTTTAATTCATGGGAGGTTTAGAGAATACTGTCCAGTGCTAACAGTTGCAGAAAATGCTCGTACAAGCTTTTATGGTATTTTTACTTATTTGACAGCATTGAAGGCTGACCTGACCTTTCTTGAAATGATAATGCAGTGACATCAGAAACTTCTGCTACAAAAGCAATAGTAATCATAGCAAAGTCAAATATCTAGTATAATACTAGTGACATTAGAAAAAGCACAAGATGTTCAGGAATGAGTGCTGTCGCCACTGACTGAGTTTCTGCTCTGCTTTCCTCACTTGCTCATTATCCCTGAGATGCAGCTGTAGACTGGAAGCCTGAAGGCAAGAACACCTTGAAAATGACACCTTAGGAAGAATGCTAACTCATACATGCACTCCCACTCACCAGCTGTGTAATTCATTGCAAGGAGTGGTTAAGGTATTAATAGATTGCTGGTGATGCTGAAACAGAGATCCCTGCTCAGACAGTGCAGAATGCAGAGCTGTGTGCATCCGTAAATGTTCCTGCCAAAGCCGCAGGGAATGCTGCTACTGTCACTGGGGTAACCCTTTGCTAGTTTCAGTGGTGCACATCTGCTTTCAGGTCTTCAGCCTCTGCAACCTCTGTCTGTAATACCTGTTGTAAAAGCCTTGACCTGCCCCAAAGGCTTTAGCTGCCTGATGACCAAGAGTCCAAGATCCAGCTGGAACATGGCACAGCTGTGTAACCTTCACCCAGACTACTAAGAACGAGCACCCAGAAAGAGCTGTGAGAAAGTCTGGATAGAGAAAAGGAAGGTAAAAATTAGGAATTCAGGATGGGGCTGTGAACAGCTCAAGGATTCAAAAGGGAAAGCATTGATATGAAAATGTGTGGAATCCTAAACAGAAAAAAAAGAGAGAATCATCACATTGTCAGGTCAACCCATCGGTACCACCTGCATCAATGGAGCTGGTGAAGGTGGTAGCTCAGCAATGCTGAGGATCTGTCCCTGGGACCTACAGCGGCTGCCCTTTCTCTTCCTGTCTGCCTGGCAAAAAGTCTGGTGCCTCGTCAGGGGTGGTGACCACATTAAGGCTTAGCTCAGTGGTTTGGTGAGTCCAAGATATCTTTTGTGTGAGATAACCAATGGATAATTGGTTTCTACTTTCAAGTTGCATATAACTGGGCTAAACTTGTGCCTGGCTAAAGGTGCCATAACAAGTTGACCCAAAAAATGGTCTGTAACACCTCCAGCAGTCTCCTTCATCTAATCAACCTCTTTCTCAGCAGGGCTAACTAAACAAGGGCACTGATAATGCCAGCTTTCTCTGCACTTTCAAATTGGTCTGGGGGCTGTGAATGCAGCCTGGAGTGGTGTTCGGTCTGAACAGAGGGGCTAGCAGGGAACATGTCTGCACTGCAGTCAAAGGTAGCAGGGTATCTCCGGAAGCATGGACCCCACAGAGGCTTAGCAGCCTCCAAACCTACCTGCTTTTTCAGGTAGGCTTCCTAGCCTTCATTTAGCTCCATTTAACTTATAGATGGGTTTGAAACAAGCCTAGACATGTTTAAATGAGCAGGAGATACGAGTAACAGGGATGTTGACAGACTCTATGTTAACAAACAGCCTGCTACCAGCAAAGCGTAATTTATTTAGAGCAAAAGCCTTCAAGGAGAAAGGATTCAATAAATTGTCTGTTATTGTGTCTAGGCTGTATGGCGTGTGTCTGTCTGCCATATGGTGACCCCACATGTTCTCAGTGTCCTAAAGCACTTGCACAGCAGCTGGGATGCAGGTGGCAGTCTCATACTCACCAGCCATTTCTGTCTTGCCTGCTGTCAAGGGAAGGGCCTGTCGTCTGTGCAGGAGCCTTTTATAACCTTACTTCCCCTCCAGGAGTGCAAGTCACTCTGGAGCTCTTTAGTGACACCAGCACTGTTCTCTGCAGTGGCAAAACATCTGTGTCACAGCCTGGAATTAGGTTGTTCTGATGCAAGTGCTCTTTCCCTTCCTATTTATTTCAACGGCATTTATGCTATTGCCAAAGTGCAAGGAGTTATCCTCACTTCTTTTTTTCTGGTTATCCCCTATTTAACTAGTCCATACTTTCACAGGAAAGACTAATAACTTCTTACGCACTAACGTCACTTCCCTGACTAGATTGTGTTCGCTATTCATAAAATCATTGCATATCAATGTTATTAGATTATAAAACAGCAGCTTCTTCTTCACCACAAATATATCCAGAGAAAAGACTCTACCTGCATATATTGAGAGAAATTCCTTCCTGTGAAATCTCACCTTTTGTGCTTCATAATCCTAAACTGCCTGACATTTGTAAATCAAAACGAGCAAAGAGGTCAGAGCACACTCTGCAAAACACTCCAGATGCCTGCTCCACTTGCTGCAGGAGTCACAATTCAGCTGCCTGGTGAGCTGCAAGAAAGCAAAGGAAATGTTTTTTATCAGCTTGTTAGAAACTATACTTTGGCTGGAGTTCAGGACCGAGCGTTTTGGTTTGTTGTGTTCTATGAAGTAAGTATGAAAGCGCAAATATAAGGGTAGCTGCTGTAATAAAACATTTTTAGTCAAGACAGCACAGCAGTATACATGGAGAGCTGTTAAATTTCGGTTGTGTGTTCCAAAATAGATTAAATCTAATGACATTGTGGCTGGAACAAATTTAGGATCTTTTGAGGTAAAGGAAGAAAACGGGGAGTGAGAATGGCTCTGAGTCATAGATGAGTCCTGATCTTGGAGGGTGTGCACAGGCACTAGTTTCATTGTTCTCAGCGGAGATCATTGCTTGTATAACAGCTTCTGGATCAGGCCCATTCTGAGTGCTGAGTCAGCCTAAGCCTCTCAACTTTAGTTATTTTATCGAACAGTTAGTTTGGAAAGTGTGTGAAGATCTATTTATTGCTTGTAAACTTTGTGGCTTTCGATGTTTTTTTCCTTCCCAGACTAATGCTTAAAGCGTGATACCTCCAAAAAAAATTTAAAACTTGTATAGGAATTTAAGCCAGAAGCAGATGATTATTCACTTAATTCCATTTCTCAGTGTTTGCATAGAATCAGAAGCCTGCTGGCACTACAGTAGAGCTGATGTTCCAAACAGAGTTTCATGACAAGAGTCACTTGCTAGGATTATCTGAGCTTCTTTGCACTGGTAAATATTTTCTTTCAGCTTAAAATGTAAAAGGACACATATTTGCCTGAGAAAAGAAAATGATGTGGGCAAAAGTGCATATCTTAGTGTACACCCTTTCCTTACAAAATCCTAACTCTGGTCAAAAAATACCTGAAGTTTCTTATAGGTTTGTATAGTTCCTGTAAAGTTTTTGAATGGTAGGGACGATTTCTGTATGTATATGCTGTCCTTGACTCTTTACTCAGAAATCATCATGAGCTTCAGAGTTCACAAATTTATGTCTGTGGATCCTTGTGCTTGCTATGACTTGTATCCCACAGAGGACTCCACCTGAAAAGCCGCTGTAAAGAATAGGCAGGTTTAGCATTCATATACTTGTGAGATATATATATATATAAAGGAACATTGTTGCTGTTTTCTTTAATTGTGAATAAATGTTGCAGGTTGGAATATGAGTTTCACCATGTGGAGGCTTTTTTAATGAGAAAGCACCTATGATCAATCAGTAAAATGCAGTTGGTTCTTTTACATCCGTTAGAAAGGAGAGGAGTGCGTATTCTCCAAGCTTCCTTCATGAATATTTAACAATAGATAAGATCATTACAGTTTGTAACCTAAAAACCATTGATCTGAATCAGATTTGCAACTGTGATACAATGTTAAATTTATAATGGGTTGAAACAGATGGTTTTGTCCTAGAGGAGAAAGGCGGGGAAAAAAAGGGCAAAAGCTGAATATTGATTAGGGGATTTAAAACGCAACACTAGAATAATGCCAATTTAAGAACAGTTTTTTATGGAAGATCATCCCCATAAACAAGAGATGGAAATAGCGGATAAAGTCATGCTTACTATGTGAAATCAGCTGTCCAGTGTAGATAATATGATCACAAAATCATTATGGTTGAATCCTGCTAATGCCTTCATTCCAAGCCAACAATTCCAATACTCTATTATTTGTTTCTGATTTGCATAATTTTTCAAAATAGTTACAAGCTGGTTGCATAGAGAACACATAATTACTCTTCAACCTACTAGAGCGTAGAGGTGGACAGGAAGATAATATTTGTAGAGCAGCCTTTTTTTTTTTTAAACATGATCTTTAAAACTGAAGTATACTTGTAGTCATGTTATGTTTGCCACTGGGAAAGCATAAGAGGTCTTGCAATTCAGTAAAATTGCCTATCTCCAGAACTCTTTACATCTCAGCTAGGTTACGCACTTCTACCTGTTAGTTTGACTCAGGTACACATCCTTGCATACATTTGTATTCATTTTTTTGTCCAGATAGGTATAACTTTGAGTGACTGCCCCTCAGATAAGTCTACTGCTCAAAGGCCAAAGTCTTCTGCCACCTGTTTTGCGTGGGTACAACTCTCGTGTTGACACTGCATTATTTACGTTAACAGTGCTCTCTGGAAGTCAGATGAAATGAGTGAAGAGTGAGTTTAAACAATAGAAACATATCTAAGACAAGTTCTTGACAAGCCAGGAAGCACGTTTGCTAGAGGAATGAACCAATACAATGTGAGTAAAAAGACACCTCCACTGAAGCAGGTCACACCACATTAGAATGAAATTCACAGAAGAATTCTAATGAGCTTTACAAACTAGCAGTAAGTGGTCATGCAGATAAAATCTTTATTTCAAAAGAAAAATAAAAAGCATTGGTATTTTACCAGTCTTCAGCAAAGTCCTTAGGAAGACAGAGGAATCTTCTCTCTGAGCTGCCTTTGCAGAAGTCTGCAGTGATGACACGTTTTCCCATTTATAGAATATAAGCTTGACATTAGCATGAAGCACCCTTCTGGTGCCACACATGACCTTCACATATAATGCTTGGCTAGGCAACTCTAGGACATACCATCCTTTTTGGAAGAGATGCCTTTTTTTCCCCTGCTATGGGAAGGATATCTTCCCCTACCATCTTTGTTGCTGTTCTGGACAAGGCAACCACACGTGGCCTCATAGACAAAGAGGATCCTCCCCACAACAATTCTTTTCCTTAAGCATCCAGGCCCTTCAGAAATGCTACTTGAGGTAAAATTACCAGTTCTTACAGCAAATTTATCAGATGTTGCTGAATGGCTTATTTTGTTACTACCTGAAGATTCACTTCTCTTTCAGTCCATTGGCACAGTCACCATGGGAACAAACTTTAGACAGATGCCCTCACCACCTCACCATGCTGGGAACGAATGAATTCTTCCGAGTGCCGTTTGAAAGACAAATCTGGCCTTATGAACCCATGCCCAGATTATGATGAATCCTTAAATACATTAAGGGCTTTAATATACATTTTTTCCTAATCCTTTAAGTCTAGTAATGTTTCTTTGGTAATTCTAGTGGTGTCCTGAGCATTCGACAGACATTTCGTTCATAACTGTTAAAGAGCTGATGCAGATGATGGGTGGAGAAGGGAGAGTATGTGTTCAGATCTTCCCAGGTCCCCAGGGCAGAGAAACTGGTGAGGGGAAGGAAAAAGTGCTTGAAGCAAGCAGAAGTCCCAACAGCTGCATTAGAAAGAACATTAGAGATTAGTATTGCTAGAAAACAAGTAAACAGGCTAGAAGCATTTCAGGACCAAAATGTCTTTCCATGTGGATATTTCTAGGCTATTTACCTGGTTCTGTAGCATTAATGTAACGTGTTATAATACCTCTTCTATAGAAAACTGTTGACAGGACTTAAAAACCCAGAATTTTGTTGTTCCTTATGACTACCCAGTGTGACTCTATCTTAAAAAAACTCATTATTTATTATTTACTTTGTCTTTATTTACTTTTTACTGTGCAAAACAGGCATGTGCGTCCCAAATCAAACTGCTTTCCTAAGATTAAAAAAGGGCATTAGCAACTCATTTAAAACTCATACTGAAGCCAAGTGCAGTTTACTCACGAGGTGACACAAAGCAGCACACTCTCTGACAATAGTGCAGTCACAGTGTGCTCTTAATGGCTTGCCTTAGTCATGCAGCACCAGTGTGGTTTTCTGTAATTACCACTAAGTCTGTTGTTACAAAACCAGCATCATTCCACCCTGTTCTAGCTCCTTGAATGCAATGCTTCTCTTTTTATTTCACAAATAATCAAAATGTAGCAAATGAGAACACACATTAATACTGGTTTACTGACACCCAGCCTATTCACACAGCACAATGAGAGTCTTCTAGATCTTCCAGCAGTCACCCTGCAACTACTCAGACGAGAGACAAATCTTTCTTGGTGCCGTGTGAGAATTCATGTGTATAGAAGCAAATGTCCTCATGGGTCACATTTGCCATTGCAACTCAGTCCCTGAAACTTAATATCCTGGTGCTACTTTTTAGAAGTTCTGCAATTCTGAAGGTGTGAGCAATATGCATCATCCCTGAAATGACAAGGAAAAGCGCCTATGAGAACATTACAGCTGTAGTTTCGTGAGAAGCAGCGGTGTTCCTGCCTCTCCTTCCCACAGCAAAAGACCATCCAGGCCCTCATTCCTGGAGGAGGGAGCAATACAGTCTAAGTGTCTGAGGACAGCCGTGGTAGTCTACATTCATGCGGGTAGGCTAAGGCACTTCCAATGAACTCCAAAGGTTTGGGGAATGGGTGAGCTTGGAGTTCCCTCTAAAGCCTTGTACACAGGAGAGTTCAATATCGGCTTCACTTCTGCTAGTAAATGAAAGGGCTGGGGTCATTCTCTGCGCTTAAGGACAAGTGGCATACAACAACATCCATTTACAGGAATAAACCTTTCTCCTCCTCCCTCCTCACCAATAGTGGGATCTCATCCATAGTACTTATTTGGAAGAGGTTCTGGATCTTACTGTATCCTGCACTGACCGTTTCAAATGTTTAACAGTCAAAGATGAGGAAGCCTGGTTAATTTTGTCTGCAGGGCCAGTCCTGGGAGTACATGGGGATCCCAGCAGAACAGCAGGACTGGTAGTGTAGCAGAGAGAATTTTGATAGACCTTTGCAGGACAGCCACAACTGTGGTATGGATCTTGATGTCAGAATTGTTAAACTCCTTGCTTGCTATTTTTCTTCAAGAGCTTGTGAAAATGTAGAGTGACACAGGAGCTTGGTGAATAAAGAAAAAAGAAGAGAGAAGATAAAAATTATTTTGTTATCTTTGATTGGATTTCATGTGAACACAGGACGTGAATGGACAAATGAAGAGTGAGTCTGCTCTTCCTGCACTTCAGGCTATCATATGAAAGATGTTTCATGCAGAAATGCCATCAAAATATCAAACTCTCTTTCACAACAGGACAAAACACACTGTAACAAACTACAACTTTGCAAAGGGTCCAGAAGGCCATAACTATGATGCACCACAGAAAGCTGGGAGAGTGTCTATCATTGCCAGTGTCATAGGTCCCTGCAACTGAAAGAGATTTAGTTACAAAGTATAATTCCCAGGTGGTGAGAGAAAATGGATATTGCCCTGTGCTGCCAGGGAAGATAAGAAAATACTGGCTGTTCCTGTTATTCTCACATTGCTGCTCCCAAATCTGGCAATCAGCTTAGCCCTGACTATGTGGACCACCCAGGCACCTGGTGGAGCTTAATGTCATTAGAAACATGTGGTTTACATCTATGGCTTACTGTTTTGGCTGTGGTCTTTCTCTGCTGTTTTTAAACAAAATAAAGAAAAAAAATCCTAGAAATCTAAAATTTATATAAAGGGTAAGAATAAGCATAATTAAACTGACCACTGTGAATAGTGACCCATACAGTGTTTATGAGGACCCCAGAAACACTGATAGCGCTCCACTGGAAAATATTATCTGTGGAGCACACAGTGTGTTTGTTTTCCTCACTCTGTTTCTTAGAACAATGATCTTGGTATAAACTGATCTGCACACAAATAATATAATAATGTGATGAAAACTCTGTAAAAGTTTTCATCATTTCTTTTTTAGCATCTGGGAAATTTCATGTGTCTCTGCCACCTCTAAGCTATTACTTTTCCAGAAATGAATTAAAGCATGATTCATAAAAAAGGAGACATAGCATTTATTTCTATGTAGGCTCACTTTGCAGCTCCTATATTCCAAATAAAACCATTTTGTATCTCACAGTTTTACCTCAAAATCTCTACAGGACTTGAAACACAAGTTCAACTTTATTATGACGCAGCAGCTCTCTTTAGCAGTCAGCTTTCATTTACCTCAACAGGATTAACTGAATCCATTATTTTCAGCTAACACACAGTGGCCCTCCTTGATCCTTTGTACATCTCTGCGCTTTTAAAATTTTTTTTAAAAAAGAACTCTCTTGTGTTTCTCCACTTAGAAGTCATGGAAGTCTCAGTAGAAAAGAGTTTGGGGTCACTGTTTGAAATAAGCACATCAATATTTACTTACAGGGAAATAAAAGTCAGATGAGAAAGCAGAAAAGTCATGTCACTATTAAATGGTGGGATGGTGATTTCTATCAGAAAGACTAGTTTCCATTTCAGCTTGTAGGAGTCTTATAAATAAAGTTGTTCACCCACGGTTTGTCCACATTCCTTGCAGATCACTGTGACTGTAAATCCTTCTGCTCAGTCTCACTGCATGCTGCCTCCAAAGGACAGCTCTGCCTCCCTGCCTGCTCCCTGCCCAGCTCATTCCCCTGCCATGGTACGAACAATCCTGTGGTTGGACAGCTGGCTGGGTCAGATTGTTTGTCTGGATGATAAGCTAATATTAGGGTTTTACTCTTTTTTTTAATATGGGGTGAATTTTCAGCCAGACGAGTTTTTGCAAAAGGTCCAATACCAGAAGTGCACAGCCAATTTGCTGATTTCCTATTCATTATCTCATTATTGCCCCAAAATTTCAGCTGAGCTCAGCTCTGTATATGTTACATCCAAAGATCTTAGGGTCGTACGCACAGCTCCAAGGCTCCTTCTCACGATCCTGGCTGTTAGCCTCTCCCTTTCCCAAACACAATTGCATTCATGCCTACACTAAGGCTGCTTTACTCCAGGACTTTGATGTAGGTGAAATTCAGGCCCACAGACTCTTGCCTTAAGAGCTTGCCATGCACTTTTCTGTAGGTGTGTTTATGCTGCACAGTGCAGCACCCTACAGAGACACCTACAAAAGTCTTGAATAAGCTAGCTCTGCTCATGACATTAATGGTCAGCCTCGTACTTCTCCCGGACTAAATAGTCCCGCTACAAAGGAAGATTAATTGCCTCAGGCACAGTGCCAGGCTAAAGCAGTTGTGACACTTGTGTGTCCTGAGCTAATTCGCCAGCACGGCACAGTGCTGTCTAGACACACCAGCCTGGACAGAGCTACTTCTGGTACCTCCAAATGATGTAAACACTCAGTTCCTGTTAGCCAGAATATAAAGCATTTCCAATGCAGTAAGTTGGCCAAAAAATAAGGAGATGAGACTGCTGTATTAGCTCTTCCCAGAAAAGTGCATACTTTCCCAGCATAGCTGTGATGAATAATGTTCCCTTGTGGCTATTTTTCCAGGTATAGCTACAAGGCCCCCGGATGAGAGGTCAAGTCTGGGGAAGAGCATTACTAAACCTTCCATTTTTTCTCTACTACTGCTTAAACTAAATGCAAAGGAAATGAAAGCTTGATTGTGGCTAGAGTTTCCACACCAAAAAAATCACTGGGATCGTTTGTCCTCAGACATAGCTAGTTGAGACTCTTTCTAAATACTGAATTTGTGCTGGTTGTGCCATTCATACATATCATTGCTGTTGTACTTCTGTTATGCAGGTGCTAGGTCCTAAGGAGACCACTGGAAGAACTTCTGCTTCCAACGAAGTTAAGGGCATTTTGTTATGCTCTAGGAACAGAAAAGAAGAAAATCATTCAGGTTTTCCTCATAACCTGTTCATAACGTGATTTAAGCCAAAATGGCGGACAGCTGCCCTCTAAACACTTGGTGTTAATGAATCTGAATTGCAGTCAGATGAAGATTTGTGAGCAGAGTGCATATGACATCTTTTGCAGAGGGTGCTGCCAAACTTTGGTGGGCCTACCTGAAAAAACAGTAGTTTCATTGGGGGCTGCACTGGAGGCAAGTAAGTGTCGTCTCTTGTATAATTTGCAAAGCTAAGAAATCAAACCTGTCCCAGCTAAAATGTAGTAGGAAAATATCGGAGTTTTCTGAGTCCGTCGTTCCTCCAAGCCTGGCATGACAAGAAAAGCTGTATATCAGTTTTTTGACTGTTAGACGAAATATACCTCTTATATCTAACTTCTCATCAGTGCTTTATGATCCAAGGACAGCTAAAAGCAAGGCATTTTGCATAGAGAAAGTTATTCATACAGAGGAGCCCTTCAGACTCACTTCACCCCTTCAGGGATGTGGGTGAAAAAGGACAGCTACCTATATTCTGGCTTTTTTTTTTTTTTGGTCAGCACTATGACTACAACCTGTAGTCGTGACCACAGAAATCTGAGATGATGTAGAAGGAAGGGGGTGTTCCAAGATGCATTTCTAAGGAGTTTGTTTAAAACATACTGTTGAGGCATTGGCTTCAGGTAACCCTCACAAAACATGTACTATGACTTTGCCCCAATCCCAGCTCAGAACGTAGATTTCATGGAGCCACTAAGCTGGAAGAATAGGCTCACGGACAGCTGTGCCCACAAAAGCATGGGTGTTTCTGCGTTGCTAAGGTCAGCACACCACCCTAGACCGTTCTGAAAGGAGGCTGGCTTTTTTTTGTCTAGGTAGATTTAGGGCTTGGGGGTTTCAAGGCTTAGATTTTCCTTCTCTGGGGCAGAAAAAGTTAGCTCAAGTGTTCTACAAAGAAAGAATAATGTAATGAGTTGGGCTTAAGAAGGGCCAGAAAATCTCTAAGAGTTTTTCTTTCTTCGTCCCTTTCTTCATCACTTCCTTCTGCCCTTCTAACCTGCTGCCCTGTATATGGGCAGTACCACCATGACAGGCCCATACTAAACATGGCAAGTGAGCTCTGTGATGAAGGTGAAAGGATAGAAAATAAAAAGTTTTCACCTTCAGCTTGGATGCAGTCTGCCAGACTGCATTTTCTTTACTCATTGCTTACATCATTTGACTTCTGTTCATTTAATTATGTAGAAAAAGTAATTTTCGGTAAAAAAAATTCAACAAATTCTTGTTTGAGAGTGCTTGGTATGACTTGCTGTACACTGTGATGATTGTAAGCTTTTTGTGTGTCTGAACTGAGAGCTTTGTGTCATAAAAGCCTCTGTGAATTTGAGGAACTGAGCTCTAGAGATATAGGGTGTGGACAGAGAAATAATTACCAAAAAATAACACTTCAAAGAGAGAAAAAATACATGCTGACAGGTAGTGTATGAAAGCCTCCCAAGAACTCGTGAGCTTTGGAGACTAGTTGTCCTGTTGGATTTATCAGAGCTGATAAACTCAGGACACCACAAACTGTCCAGATCTGCACAACGCCACCAGCACACACCTCCAAGAATGGCTCGTTCAAATCCATCGATGTCCAAGAAGGATTTTACGTGCTCTGTTCAGAGAAAGACTGTAGGATTATGCATACACTGGATGAAACAAGGACCCTGGAGGGAGTTTCTGCCCCTCTGCTGCTGAGTCAACAGCTGGGACTGGCCCATGAGCTGCTGTTCTAGCTGTGCAGCCGTGAGTGAGAGTGGGAGCCTGCCTGTGAACTGTGAGAGGGAAGGACCATGTGAATAGTTTTCTGCTCTTAATAATAACACCAGCCTGTTCCTGTTAATGATAACAGCTTGGTTATATGAAAGTGTACCTGTAAGTACTGATTGTGACATATGTATCCCTTGACCTAGTCCCCTGTCAGGGAAAAGAAAACTTGCAACACCTGTGTATCGCTTTGGGGTAAACCCTGTGAAATAACATGTTAAGTAAAGGGGAAAGTCGCAGAGTGGTGCATCTGCAACATGTAAAAAACTTTTCTGCCACCCTGAGCTCTTGAGTAATGTCATGACAGTCAATATCAGGGACCTGAGCTGAAGAGGTTACTTTCCTTCCTGGAGTTCAGTGTCTCCCCAGCTACCACAGCCCCATCCACACATTTGTGAATGGAAGAGGATTACTCACAGAAAGTTTCCATATACACTGACAGTCTAGAAGAATGAAAAATCTGAGCAAACAGGATGGTCATCAATAGTCCCTCCACCCTTTCTCCATGCACTCCAAACTTGGCTTCTTTCCACATCTTCCAGCAGCCAGTCCTGACATACAGAATCATAGAATCATGGAATAGTTGAGGTTGGAAGGGACCTTTAAAGGTCATCTAGTCCAACCCTCCCGCAATAAGCAGGGACATCTACCACTATATCAGGTTGCTCAGAGCCCTGACCAATCTGGCCTTGAATGTTTCCAGGGATGGGGCATCTACCACCTCTCTGAGCAACCTGTTCTAGTGTTGCACCACCCTCACTGTATATCGTTCTGAGCAACAAGAAGCCCATAATTTAGACCAAAGGTCCAATGTGAGGTCAATCCGCTGCATTCACAGGAAAGTTTACAGGCTTGCACTGTCAAAGGTCATTTTCAGGCTCACCTTCTGCATCCTCCAGTGCCCAACCCTGGAGCTCAGTGTTTACCCTCAGCTCCAGAAGGTATGGGAACAACGCCTCAGTAGCGCTGGAATGACCTTCCCCTTGCTTCTGGGTTAAATTGCAGCAGCTGCCCATTTCAGTTTTGAATTTATTGCTTCTGGAATGAGTATACTTCTCATCTTAGGCAACAGTGCTAAAATCTGGATGATCTGAGAATATCTGGTGGGGGTAAATGAACTTCTTCCCAAATGTGATTTCTGCAGGAAGGTGGGCTTTTCAGTTTTCAGTTTAAAAAGTTAATTTTATTAAAATTTACTCATCTTTAATTTTCATATGACTGATCAGTCTCAATACGCTGTGAACTTCTGTCAAGTAATCACATATTTGCGTACCTACTTAAGAGACACCAGATTAATCTCTCACTTGTAAGACAGCATTTGAAAATGTGATAGTGGTTTGTGTCACACATCTTGAACTCCGCTCAGGTCCCAGGAGCCGGAACTATGACATTCAAAGGATGTTTTCCTGATGAAATGTGTTAATACTTTACCATATGTAGCCGCTCATGATGAATTGCTTTGGCATTCACTGTGAGAACATTAACCAAGAAGAACCCATTTGGTGTTAATGTCAGTGTAATATATAGCTCCCTGGATAACCCCTTGGAGTTTAACATTCATTTAGAAAACACTTTTTCAGAAGAATTTTATACTATACTTTAATGTTTTAGAATTAGCAGACAAGCCCTTTTAGATTATATTTCTCAGTTCTGCCCAAATGCTGTGCTCATTGGCTAACCTGCTTTTCAGGACTGAAATCTCTGCTCTCAAGGGAAAACTTGAACAGCAGTCCTACAACATACTCTAAAACCACACATATAGATGGGAATAATGTAGTCTCTGTTAAATGGTCTTGAACTGCTACATACATCACCTGGTTCATACAACAAAACGTCTCTCTTCTGTATTACTTCTGCTTTTGCTTGTATTACTGTCTTCTAAAATGAATCATATATACCCAAGCAGCAAACAGAAGTTTATTCCTTTCTTGATTACTATCTAGTCTACGGTTTTTATCTGTGTCAGGCCTTTTGTTTAGTCATGTGAAACACTGTTAGGTTTTATTTAATTTATAAATGGGACTGTACTTCTGGAAATGCTGGAAAAGCATCTCTCCCATGATCTCCCTTCCAGCCACCACTAGAAGGTCTGGTGCGAACTGCTGGCACCACGTGGTCTAGTGTGCTGTGCATGGTACATGGTCTAGCCTGTGGGAAAGTTAACAAATTGCTGTGCATGTGTGTGTCACTGGAGCACCCTGAGGAGAGACTGTAGAGTTTTGCCTGTGCTACCCAGCTAGTGGAGGAACAAAATTTCTGTGCCAGAGTGTAAATCATATTTAGATTAGATGAATCCTTGTTGGATTCCGATAGCAATACAGCTATTCAGAGATAATTACTTGTTTATAAAGATGTTTTGTGACTGAGCAGTTAGCCAGATTTTAATCCATAGAAGGTGTTCTGTTCCCCATCAAATGTCAGGTAGTGCAAGGTTAACTGCCTAATTTCATTTGAAAAAAAAAGAAGTTAGTATGACAAGATTTATTTTCCGTAAGCCGTATTGATTGATATTAATTACGTTCCCATACATCAACTCACTTCAATCGGTTGTTGCATTATTTAGCTGGTGATCAACATCAGGACGGATCACTTCATTTGTTCTTTTAAAAATGTTGTCATGTTTTCTTTCTTGCAGATTTCTGGGACGTGTTCTGAATTTCAAGACTCCTTAAAAATTGATGCTACTGGCTCAGAGAGCTTGATCAGCATTTTAAAGAAAGGATTTCCAGTTAACTATACCTACCTATTCAAAAACTCTTCGAACTACTGTAGTTTTCCTATGTGTTTAACATTTTTGTGTCTTACTGTTGAAAAGGAATTTATATTATCGTCTTGATCTGGGACATTAAAGTCATCACTTTTTCACCTCATACATGCAGAAAAGAAATATTTGCTGAACACTCCCATCTTTTCTGCATGATTATTCATTACTTTTGCAATTTTCTTCTACTAATGGACATGTGCAGTCTCCCAGGCGCAAAGAGCTCAGTTGCCCAAAGAACTGCAATTCTAGATTTTTTTTCTTTCTCAAGTACATTTGAAAGATCAAGAAAAAATAACTAAGAACCGTCCCAAGCATCCAAGATCTTCTCTAACTGGTCTTAATTATGAGAGCTAGGTAGGTCTCCATGCGTTCCTTGGCCTCTCCTATTAATTTTCTAGCTTCTAAATTATAATGTTATTAAAAACTTTGTCTTTTGTTCCACATCCTATATACATATATTTTCATAGTTGCTTTCACTTTTTCTCTAAAATAGATTCTTAAAGAACTAAGCATATATGTTGCTGGTTGACACTTTATTCTGTTTCTGATATAATACATGTAACCACTGATTTAATCAGATCTCTGATGAATTCTTTTTTCTCTGTCATAACAAGGTCTGCAAGTTAAGTAGAACTTCTCCTGAAGCTGAAAGTTTTCATCCAGAATCTTTAAGAAATCCAGGCAAAGTTTTAGTACGGTCAGTGTGATACTTTGAGCATATGTCAAATGGAAATTGTCCAGAATAACTCAGTGATTTCCATTATATGATGTTTTGAGGAGTGCTTAAGCAGTGTTTGACTAAGGGGCTCAACGCAGGCCAGAGTAATGTGTCTATTAATCACAGTACTCTTAGGAAACAGCTATCCATCAGACATCTCACAAGCATAACTCTGAAGAAAGGTGAGGCACAGCAAAGATATATCTGCACCTGTAGAAGATAACAGGGTTGCTGTTATGCACGAAGACAAATTTTACCTCCTTTCACTATTTGAAAATAAATTTCCATTAACAGATGCATTTTCATTTCATCTAAGACCTTATTTTGACAGTTTCTCTTGAACAGTGGTAGGGATTCCAAGTACAGAATTAAGCAAATCGTGATAATACACTACAAACTATTTTCACAAATCTTCTGCATTTGCTCCCAACTTTGAACAGGATTTTAAAATCAAATGTTAAAATATACAAAAAGAAAGATTCAACTGGAAGATATGTCATTCTGTTGGCTGGAATACATAAAAAATACCACTGAATCAATGAGTAGCACATTACGAATAACACATATTCCAAACAAAGTACTGGAAAATAAATCCAAGACCACAAATTAGTTAAAAAGTAAGCTCAACAATAATTTTCAGAGATAAAGATGTCCAATAAGTTAATTCACTACCAAAAGTTCAAATAAAGGAAAAAAGTCCACTGTTTCTCCAAACCAATTCATTTGTTCTCAGCTGCACTCATAAATAAAAAGGGAGAAAACTAAAAAGACCAATGTATGTATCTTCTCTCCTTTTCTGAAGAATGCCTCAGCAGAAGTCCATATATGAAGATTATAAATGAACCCACAGAGGAAAAGATAGAGAGAGTCCAAAAGTAATATTGTTTCTCTTGGAGGTTATCAGCAAGATAAACAGCTGCCTGCTTGTTGCATGTGGGTGATTAGTTCACAGTGGTGTGCAAATCCAAATTACTGTTAGGTAGAACAAACTTCTCAGATGTGTTGTCATTCAGATATGGCGTATTCCATGTAGAGACTTTCCATATTATAAGGATCCCAACATAGAAATAGGACGCCTACTTAGGATAACTTAGGAAGTCTTTTCTTTGAAGTTTCATTCTTTCACCTGTCCACACCTCAGCCATTCCCTAAGAACCACGACAGAGACTAACAACCACCCCTCTGGCCTTTCTCAGGAAATCTGTATGGTAGGAAGAAGCTCAGACAAAGTCTGCTGAACTTGTTTCATAATGCACACAGCCAGCCGTGAACTTTGTGCCGTCCTCAGCACAGAGGAAGGCCAGATTTTCATTGAAAGACATTCTGTGGAACAACACCAGCCAAGAGTCTGCCCATGGCACCACTGGAATGACAGACTCGCAAGGCAATGCCGCTTTTATGTACAGGTAAAACTACAGTTGGCAAAAAAAAGTATGTATTTGCAATACATTATTTGTGGTTTGTGTTTATCTTTTATTCTTTTTTGCCTTTTTGAAGCTATGTCTAGTGATGGTTGTGAGTGGGCAACATTGCCAACAGAGATGTTGGCTGTGTCATTTTACATGAGGTTATGCTGAAGCTTACTCTGTATTTGATAATTCACAGAATTAATTTCTATCAATATCTCTTCAGTGAATCCTAATTAAGGATTTGTTTCTTTGTTTGTTTTTTTCCTGCCGTGCCAACTTTCAGGCTTTAATTTTGTACTGAAGTCAGTTTAATCTACTTCTCAGTCTTTGATCCCATTGCATAGCAACTTTCTAATTGGAGTATTTTCACTACTGTTAGTCTTTGGTTCTCCAGCCTTGATGAAAAGTTTGTGTGTGACAGGGAGTTTGAGAGTGCCTGCTGCTCCTTGGGCTGTCCGAATGGTTCTGGTGGCAGTGCATTCTGCGAGATCACACGTTCCATCCTCTTCCTCACCTATGGCTCCACTCTTTCTAGCATGTTCTAACTCAACAGCTGGCTCATGCAGAGGCTGCTGCCACTTGTCCTGATCATGGTGTTGCAACTCCAGGCTGGAGCAAAGGGGGGTGACCATGGCATGGCACTAAAGCTTTATGTTCCTGTTGACATCAAAACACGTGTGCCATGGACCCTCTCTTTTCTCACAGCCAAAGTACAGTGCATTTTAACATCTGCAGCAAATCTAACACTATACAGATGAAGGGAAATTGCTGTGTGTGTGTCCTGCCCATTTCCAGTCAGATCTCAGGAGATAAAATCAACACCCTGTGAATAGATCCATGTCAGAGATGAAAGTAAAGGGAGAGACATAAAGTCAGGAGGTATATCCAAGGTTGTCATGGCAAGATTATCATCTGAAAGAAGGAATGACTCAAACAGTTCCTGGTCAAAATACTTAACTATTGTATTACATTATTTTAGTGATGGAAAGTCACTATTACAACTTTGCTACAATGCAACTGGAAGGCTTTGTGTGTCTTAATATACCACCATGCACCTCAGGACCCCAGACCATGAACAATGCTATAGGGTGCTGCTAAAGCTACTCCAACAACATCAGCAATAATGATTTGGAAGATCATGGGAGGCACTCAGACCTTTTTGAAACTCATTTCACAGTAGGTAGACTGTGACAATACTGGATCCATAGATACTGCAGGAGTAGTAACAAAGTGCTATCAACTATATGAAACAGGAATTTGCGAGAATTTAAGGTCTTTTCTAAGACTATGTGAATGTGAAGATGACACTTTTCCACCTTTGAGAATGGTCTTTTGCTTTGTGAAATCTAGAAATCACTTGCACCTTCTGCAACCTGTGACATAAATGTTTTTTTTTTCATTTTTTGGCGGTGCAGTAACTTTTTTTACACAACTCTGCACATGACTGCATTTGTAAGCCAGCACAACATGGGGTGGGTGTTAAGTTGGATGATTTTGTGGCTGAGGATTTGGGGAATATTTGTGAAAAAACACATGTAGAGTGTATTCCAGAGCCACAAAACCTGATCTCATATTTAAAATAAAAGAGCAAACTGCCTTTCTTATTGCATGCTGTCAGAAATTTTGAGATGATCTATGGGCACAGAGAGCTTGATGAGCCATGATTGGCTGTCAGTGGAAGGTGTTTGCATGTAGAGTTTCAAAGAGTTGCTTTACTTCAGGGTCTTGGTCACAAGTATTATTCTTGGAAGCCTACACTGTAGCAGTGAGCAAATATGCCTTTTTTGTCTTCGCCTTGTGGGACCTATCGTCATGCTCAGATACTGACCTTATTCTTTTTTTTGCTACGCTTGTCTACAATGACGTAGTTCATTTCTGATGTCACTGAAAAGCACAGTGGCTTGTGTGAAATGGCCACATGAGGATATTTTATTTACTGTTGCCTTCCAGGTTCCTTTGCTCCAGGTTCATTTGAACGGGATTTCTGCGGGAAGAATTGACTCCAGAAACTACTTTCTACTCATCCCTTTAGGAGACAGAATCCATATTTTTTTTTAACAAAAAAACAAACTGACTCAATAAAGATGAAGATTCTTCAAGACAATTTTTTTAGGGTCTGTGGACTGACATATGTCTCTTGACAGAAATGAACTTGACCCGTTAAGTATTTAAGTAATTGCAAATGCAAGACATGATTTCAGTCCAGGCTTCTGAAAATTTGAACTTAGAAAGGATAGACTACATCAATTTTTGAGCAAAATAATTTTGCAAGACAGAACTGATTCTGATTTTTTTTTTCCTTAAACTTTAACTTACAAACTTGACAGACAAACTACTTTAGAAAACACGAGATTTTTTTCCGTTTTGCAGACTGCATACAGGATTGTTTCTACACAGTCTGCCTACTCAATGAAATGTTATTGTCATATCAGATAACAGATAACCAGATGCAGTTTGGGAAGCAGGGGTAAAGAGAGAGATAGAGAAAAGACAAAGGGTAAGATAAAGATTCAGTGGATAAAGCAGATGAAAAGCAAAACAGATGTGAAAAAGGTGATTGGGGCAAGAAATGTTGCAGACAAAAAGAAAGGTATGAAGGTACAGATAAATGAACAAAGGAATGAAAAGATACAGGCTTACAAGAGCCACAGATGTAGCACACCTAGGAAAGTGAAAAACAAGTGTAAATCAGACAGATGATATCTAATTTAGTGTTCCCTCCTGTGCTGCAATCACGCATCCTGATTACATTGTGGGTATTCTGAAGAGGACAAGTATTAAGACCCTTGGTAATTCATGGATTGCAAAGGGAGGTCTTTGTTCCCTATAATGTATTGAATTATTTTCTGTATTTTGGAAAGAAAAGGGAAAGGAAAAGGGAAAGGGAAAGGGAAAGGGAAAGGGAAAGGGAAAGGGAAAAAGAAAATATGAAAAAAGGAAAAGGAAAAGGAAAAGTACAAAACCTGGAAGTTTAATGGGTTTTTACTCCCAGGTCTGTGTTTTCTCTCTTTTCTAACAGTGCAGACATATGTTGGTGCTCTGCAGAAAAGTCAAAACCATTAGATGTTTCTGTTGTTTTACCCTACCTGCTGCCTCACAAAAAGGCCTTACTTCTTACTGTGCACTTTTACCATTGTTGTTAAACATAAACTTTTCAGGAGTTACTGGATATATTTATTCAACTAATTGTTTAGTTCTACTGTATTCCCCGAATCTTTGTAATTTAAGCCCTGTCTGACAACCATTCAAACAGAAAGAATAGAGGGAAATCCTGAGGTGATTCAAATATTGACTTATAGAAATTGTTGCTTTGCATGCAGTCAATACTGACCTTTTCCATCTTGAGAACTCAAAGGAAAAAAACATAGCTGCTTTTTCCATTGTAGTCTAGCCACTAATGTAATACAGATAGTGTCTTCTCATGTACGTAGGAAGTTTTAGTGAGAAACGGGGGGACCAGTAAGTGGTTTTAGTCTCACAGCATCTAGAAGATACAAGATAGAAAATTTCACATCCACTCTTTTTTCGTACCCAATTTCTTGATCCTTGCAGTGTAGGTGACATACTCTTCATGTCCAGAAACGTATTCTGTGGTGATATATAAATCATTCCCTTCCAAAAACCTGTGTTAGGTTGGATATTAGCTTGTCTTTCAACAGCAAGCTTGGCATAGGGGATGACAGTTTCTGAAAATACACTTAACCAGGAATCTTGCACCTCCCAAAGAGTTTTTCAAATTTAGGCTGCTGAGATCTCCGAGTGACTTTCATGTCTCTTATTTACTTCGTTCTTCTCAGACGTGCTTAAACATCAAAGTTTAGCAACAGCTGTCATAACAAACAGTTTATCACAAGGTACAGGGATGCCAGCTAGAGAAAGAGATGCTTCTTACCAAAAAGACTTCTTTGTTGGCTAGCTTTGGCTCACTCATGACCACTTTAAGTTTCTTTACCTGTGATAAGTCATTTTAGTAGGTTGGAGAAGCCACGCTGAAGTATTTAAAAGATTCTGATACATGGCATGCTGCTCTCCAAATTCATTATCTGAAATTTGCTCCTCATGATCACTCGAAAAAAATGCAAAGAAACATTTTGACTGTGATGATCTAGATTTATTATTAGTACGATTTTGCTCATATCAGTGAAAAAAAAGATTCTCAGGTTAAATGATTCCATGAAGTTACAAGAAGGATAGGTTTGGCTGTAGACATCTACTGTTTTACTGTATTTAAATCATTATTGATGAAATATCAGTGAAGAAAAGACTGGGTTGAAAGCTGTAGAAACAGGAAATCAGTAGTTGTGGAAGGATAATGTTTGTAATGGAGAGCTCAGCATTTACAGAAATCTCAGCATAAGTTTCTTCCTGGGGTGAGGACTTTACATCTCTAGGCTAAAGACTATGACAGTAGCCTGCCCCTGAAAGTGTTGATGTATGTACATCTTCTCTTTGAAGAGGAGAAGACAATAAACACAACACAGAGTCCTGTCAGGAGGAAAACATTTTTGCACATGCTCCAGACATAAGTTTATCTACGAAAATAACTGGAGTAGCAGTTTAAAGAGGATCTGGTAATTGACTGGTCTGACATGGAAAGATCTAGCTTTTATTTCCACCTCAAGTGTTTTTCAGTAGACCTCAGAAGAATGTTAATGAATTGAATTATTCAGATGTATAAAATATTCATTTATCCAGTTTTAAATTTGATTTTTAAAATATTTTTGACTATGAGGATTGTATTTGGAATTAAAAATTTTACATTTCACAGACACTTCAGCTCATACTATCTCACTCTCAGCAGTTCATAGATGAAAATGTAGTTTGATGGCCTTTCAAGCAATAAAGTATTCTAAAAACATTCTCATATAGCAGCAAGTTAAAAATTAGCATCTTCAGAATTACTTGTGGCTACAATGTTCATTTGCATTTTTAGTCTGCAAGCTGCATCACCTTGAATATAAATACTTAATTAAAATACAGTCAGTGAAATATCAGGATTTCAATATAGGTTTATCTTCTGGGCTACATCTAATGCGGAACAAATGCTTACTGAATGTTTGAGGTGCATCAGAGCATGGAACCAGCATTTTTCATTCCCAGAGCAAGGCAGATAGTTAAATATCTTCATTGAAGGAAAGGAAAGGAGAGGAGAGGAGAGGAGAGGAGAGGAGAGGAGAGGAGAGGAGAGGAGAGG
>Ga0065711_1003638_pt1 | contig 31535 bp, 23 predicted proteins | sample Hoacrofraction12_FD_59098 | JGI IMG/M metagenome (GOLD analysis project Ga0065711, IMG submission 59098) | Hoatzin crop microbial communities from Cojedes, Venezuela - Epithelial fraction 12 v2 (version 2) | ecosystem: Host-associated > Birds > Digestive system > Esophagus > Crop | place... | reverse complement strand
GGGGGGAAGGGGCTGCCCGCCGGTGCGGGACGAGCCGCGCTCCCGGCTCTGCTTTCCCTGCAGCTGACGGCGGGGAGAGGGGCGGCCGTTGTCCGTTTGTGAAGATTTGGGGCAATTAAATGGCCCGAGGGGTAACGGCCAGAGAGAGCTTGCGCTGGGACTGTGGACAGGCAGCCTCTCCAAAGGCGAGAAATCACTGCAGATGATACAGGTTTCACCAAGGAAAGGTATTTTTGTCTTTCCAGCTGTTTGAAAGCCGACCTGGGAGACCTGGGGATTCTCCTACCAGCAAAGACAAGGCCGAGTAAAAGCACTGATTTCAAAGCACAACCAATCTGCCCTCATTTTTTTTGAAGTTATGAGTTTTTCGCATGCCACATTGACTTTGGGAAGATACCAGTTTACTTTAAAAGTGCCGAATAAATGCACGCAGCGTTCGCTTAATGTTCGTGCAGGTTTCACAAATTATGAAAAATGGTTCCAAAAGTTCTAGAGGGTCCTCTGCAATCTCCCTTAGTCTAATGCGTTTTTGGAAGATGTCTTTAAAACAGCACTCAAAAGTGTCTCCTGGTGCTGCTCGCGTGATGCGGCGGACTGACAGCCCCCAGGAAACGCTGCATCCCACGCAAGGGGAGCAGAACCGCGGAAGTCGGCCTGTTCACAGGCGCTGGGAGATCCCTGGCGCCGGGCACGGGCACGGTGCAGAGGTCCCCGGTGCTCAGTAAGGGCAGGAGCGTCCCTGGCAGCACGAGATCCCGACGCGCTGCGGGGACTGTCCCCGGGAAACCTGCTTCGCTGTATGGCTCCGGGAGCGTGCTGCCGCAGAAACCCCTCCGGCCGCTGAATGCGGTGGGCTCAGCGCCGGGTACGGGCGGGAGGAGAGCAGTCGCACCGCCGGGCGCCAGCTTCACCTCGCTGTCGGCGGTTTGAGGGAAATTGGGTAGCAAAGCTGTTTATTTCTGAGACATTTGGATGAGAACCTCTTTATAAACACACACTCGGCTGCTTAATTACAGCTGGGTTTGCACAGTAATGGGTAGGACGTCCCTTCTCTAATGCATAATTCCATGTCTTAATATTGCCTTTTATCCCAAAGGACCCGATCCGAGGTGGCTGCACAGAATTCACTCGCCAGCGTCAGCCAGGGCAGCGTGCAGCGGTGCGACGCAGCGAGCAGCGGCCAGCGCGCCGGCTTTTCACGCCGGGAAAGCGGAGGCAGGGCGGAGTGCGGCACGTGCGGGAGCGGGATGTGGCCAGGGCAGCACGACTCGCGCTCCCGCTCTCCCGGAGGAGGCCTTTCACCTGTTGCTAAGCGCAGCAGCGTGCATCGCAAGGCCGCGGTTGGTAAAACCCACGGTTTGTCGGTGAACTGCGTAGCACCGGTCATGTTCAAATGTGAAGTTAGATTTGTTTGTTGTCTTCGAGATGCTGCAGTACATTCTGTCTCTTAGATTTGTTCCCTTTTAAATGTTTTGTGTTGAACTGAGCAGGTGAAAAACCTCAGATATTGTCTGCTTCTAGGCTAGAAACCTGGGAAAAGAATATTGCTGATGCTCACTTCATTTAGCTACGGGTGCTACTGAAAGAGAGCTAGCGCGGAGCCCGCAGAGCCACGCACGGCAGTGACAGAGGACGACGCTGCTACGGGGCACGAGGCAGACCCTTCTGGGGTCACGGGGGCTGTCCTGCGTGGCTGAACCGCCCCAGCACACCCGCGCCCTCCGTGCTGCTCCCGCCGGCGACGTTCCCCGCGGCACCCCGGCGCGGCGAAGAGAAGTGCCCTGTAAACGCTTGGTAGGCATGCGTGTTTGGGCTGACACTGTACGACAGCAGCGTGCTGCCCTGGGCATAACAGCTTGAAAGGCGTTATATGATGATGGTCAGAGATGAACAAAACCCATCTTTGCTAGTTTATAAACATATATGACATGAGTTAGGCTTTATAAGACTTGCAATGTTTTCTCCTGTTCAGCCAAACGCTTAGCAGGTGATGAGGTTGACTGGCTGGAAGTCTGTGGCTTGCGTTATGCCGCCGAGTACTTTGTTCCCTGAAAACCTATCGATTTCCTGAACAACGGGCATTGACAACTCTTCCTGGAACACAATCAGCCTTCAAAATGCTTCGATTACAGAGTAGGAGTTCTCTGTTCCTTGAGTTCAGCCTGGTTTGTAGTCACATTTAAAATGCATAAAAGCTTGTGTTCAGGTGAAAGTGAAGACGCTGTTGGGTTTCAGAAGTGAGGACGCTGTTGTGACAAACAGTGTCATCAAAATCTTCCATTATCGTTTTCCCAACCCCGATCCCAAGATGTCCTGATCAGCAAGCGCAGCCCGTCCTGCCCCAGCACACGGCCGGCGGTGGCTCGGCTGCTCTGCCCCTTACCCCAGGGACCGCGCCGGGCGACGGAAGAAAAAACGTGAAGAAAATTCTTCCTGCGGCCTCGGCATCCGTGATTCGTCTCACCCCGCGTCAGTCCAGCGCAGGATTTCTCCACCCTGCTGACAGTGTCAACATAGGCAAAAGGTTCTGTTTGGGGGGACAGTTTTTGTGGCTTTGACTCCTGTTTGCTGCCAATCTCGAGACCGTGCCTTCCACAGAAGGTTGGCATTGGTCGATTATTTTCTGCTAGCCTGGGCAGAAAGGTAATTTGGAGATTGTCTCTTAAAATCTAGAGGTGAAGTGGGGGTTTTTTGTTTTGTTTTGTTTTGTTTTTGTTGTTGTTTTGTTTTTTTTTTCAAAATTTCCACTAATTCTCTTCTAAACGCACAAGTTATGCACCATAAAAATCACCATAAAAATACGGTGGCTATTTTACAGATGAATAGTTAATCAACTAAAGACCAAAGGCTTCGAACACAGGAGTTTTTTGTCCATCTCAAAATGTCCACAAATGGCATACGTATTAGTATTCTGTGTAAAGAATAAAACATATTTGGACAATTGAGGAAATAATGATTTCCACAAGCTAGGACATCTGAATTTGAGGAAGAACTAATAAACCTCCTGAAAAAGCAGGATCAAGAGAAGGGCTGAAATACAGTTCCAGCTACCGCAGTGTATTGACAGCGAACGTTTTGGCTACAGATCGATGCCTAATTTTGAAAGCAGATTTCAGACTGCAGGTCTGGTGAGTATCCAGCTTACCCGGGAGTTCTGTGGAGCCACAGGAAGGGAAGAGTGGTATGAATTAGCATAAAATAGATTTAAAAAAACAGATAAATGACTACACATTCCTGTGCCACAATGTAATAATATTGCAAAGATAATGACCCTCAACCTTAACAAATGCTAAATATAGACATTATAATATATATCTAAGGGGAGACCAGTACTAAATTGTTAAAACGTAATTATGAGTCTGTAAGAGGAGATCTGGCGACTCATGGAAGCCGAGAACCGACTCCAGGTTTGCGTACAGCATTCCAAACCCAATGTCGGGAAGGAACTTGGGAAGCACCGAAGGGATCTCTGGTGGCTGCCGGATGCAGACAGAAATCTGTCCGTCTGTCTGCGGGCTGGCGTGCACAGCACAGAGAACCCGACGACAGGCAGGTCGTGCTGCGTGTGACTCTGAACTGAGCGCGCAGAGCGCGATCCCCAGGAAGCAGCTAGGTACAAAAAGGGTCTGGAGTCACCCTGGGAAAAAAATTAACCCCCGCCAGACTCAAGGAAACAAACGACTGTAAAATGATCATACACAAGTGCGTTTACAGTATGGGGAAATTTCTTTGGTTACGAACTGCTGACAGGCCCAGTGAGAACACATCTGACACACGGGTCCCTGCTGGCAGACGTATATAGGCCACTGTGGATCTGGACTAAATCATTTCTAGTGCTAGAAGCAGGCTAGGGGGAAAAAAAAAAAGACTGAAGTTTTTCCAGATGAAGTGATGTGCTCATGGAATAGAGTAATGACAAGTTTCTCTGTAACCTTCATGAAATTAGTGTATGAAATGGTGCTAGCAATTAATGGAGATCAGGCTCCGTTGGTTGGATGTGCTTTACCTTGGCAGGACAGAGAAGGCTGCAAGCTAAGGGACTGATGCACCAGTATTTCACTCAAAGTGCTGAAAAGGACACGAATGATGTCTTTGATCCCTGAAGCAATTAATAGAGATAAGCTAAAGGAAAAAAGCAGATGCTGAAGAACAAGAGCAATGTACCAAAAGCAACGGGGAATGGAAGGAATTTAGTCAAACCAAGGACATGGCAGCACCAGTGACCAAAAGTCACGTCGATGAAATAAAATCTTACTAAATAAATATTTGCAGAGATATCAGGAACTGGAAGTTGATTGTTCAGAATTGTACAGAACAAAGACTTTGCACTTTTGGAATAAATACTACATGAAGTCCTCACATAACAAATCACAAAGTCCTTAAGCCTACTTGGAAGTACTTCCAAAAGTAAGGGTTGCGTTGCCTTTTCCCATGAAATGCTAATTCTGTAGCCGCGCATCAAAGACAGCTCATGTGAAGCTACAATTTGGTAGGAAGAACTCTTCCTCCCCTTGCAATCTGTTGGCTCTCTACAGAAAGGCAGTGGCGTGCTCAGTGTCTAACGCTCCTCACAAACACAAATCTTTGAAGATCTCGGTTGTCTTGTAAGGAGGTCAGTTTTGTTTCCTATCAGCTTGTAAGTCATTTTGTTTAATACTTGAACATACATCAAAGTCATTCAGCCAGCGACTGCAGCCTGTCAATAGTTTTCCAGCCGAGCCAGAGTGGAAAAATGCTGTTCCCCAGCTGCTGTTTCCACAGGCGCAGGAGCACGCTTCCTTACCAGTACGCGATGAGCAGCATCCTCGTGACTGCAAACTGATTTGTTGGAGGGGACTCCTGGGTCTGAACTCAGTCTAAGTGTGCTCTTGCTATTAACTTTGGTAGTCATAGATTGAGGCACAGAGGGTCTGTGCCATGCCCTCTTTCAGCCTCTTTAGATTAATCACTCTTTGGATTTCTTCTACTTTCTTCATGTTTTTTCCTGTCTTTATTTCCTGTGCCAGTCCTTCCGTTCTGCTCTACTGACACATTTTATACTTGATTTCCCACCAGGTCCTTCCCTTCCACTTGAACCCTGCCATTCTCCATCAGGATCCTTCCCTGTTACGTGTATTGATCAGCTTCATCTTGAATTCCTTGATTTCTTGCCCTTCTCTCCCAGAGAGTTCATTCTCCACGTAGCGCTTAGAGAGCAGGAGATGTCCCCTCTGGAGTCCTTCTGCTTCCCTCTCCCGGCGCTGGAGTCTGACACATCCTTCCCCAGACCGCAGCCATCTTCCACCTTCCCTGCCTTTAGTGGAGATGTCGTGGGGCACGGGGCTCTGCCAGCCTCTCCAGGCACGCGTTAGCTTACTGCAGCTGTGGTTAGGTCGAGGCTAGCAGACACGTCAACCGGCTAATTAGGAAGAGTGGGCAGTGACAGACTGCACGGACATCGCTAGTTGCAACGTAGTGGTGGTCAGCGTTCAATGCAGAGAAGTGCAGAACGGTAACCAGGGCCGGTCAAGCCTGTTGGTCCTTCTCAGGCTCACACCCAAACAGAGCAAAATCTTTCAAGAGTACAGAGGGAAAAGCTGTGTGTAACGATGCAATGAAATAGAGCTCACGGTTGACGCCTGCAGAAAACACACCTCCAAGCTTCAGCATAAACTGGAAAAAGCCGAAGCCTGTATCCAACAGATAAAGCCCCACACGGGGTTAAATCTCTTTCTGGCAGAACGTGCTATCACCTCCTTCTAGTTCCATCAGCGGAGAGTTTGGCCCTCGGTGTTTATTGGAGCCATAAGAACAATTGTGCGCCCAGAATCCGCCCGTCTCTGGGTCTATATTGACAAAACATGGAGGGCTGCTTTCTTCTGCAGCTGTTTTGTGTAAAATGAAAATCATAACTGCAACTGGAAATTAATCTGGGGAGGTTGCAGCCCTGTGGAGCCTTTCTGAATGCTCGGACACAGATCTGCACCAAATGGCTGCGATTCTGAAGTGCTGTGACAAACAGACAATGGCAACGCGCTGCGCAGAAGCGGGGGGAGAGTGGGGTTAATTGAGGAGGAGGAGGAGCACTGTGAGACAGGCAGCGGGGTGAAGTCATATGTATGTACACACAAATAGCTCTGTTGTTTTTAAGTTTTGCAGAAACATCTGGCAACAACATGCAAGGAAGAGGAAACTTTTGTTTTATGCATCAAGACCTCTCTATGAAGAAAAGAAAACTTCAGCTAATTACAGGATGCCTGCAAGAAAAGAACCCCCTTTGATTTCACCAGTATTTTTTCCTGCAACACAATGCCTAATAAAAATCAGCAGCCAGGGACACGCAGCTCCCACTGCGGTCTGGGCCGCGTGGCACTCCCAGCGCATCTCCTCCACGGGACGGGACGGTCGCGTGGGCTCCTCGCGCTGGGGCAGCGCGGCGGCTGCTCCCTGCGGCAGGGAGCCGGGGTGCGCGCGGGGGTTTGCACCTCCTGCAAGCTCATGAGCCCGCACGGCAAGGATGCTGGCACCAGGAGCGTGGGGCTGGGAGCGATGCCTTGCTCTGCGGCGCTGGGGCGGGTCCGGTACCCGTGCGTGGCAAAGAAATCCGTGCGGGAACTCCCCGGGCTGCTGCGGAGCCGTCCTGGCTCAGCCGTGCTCTCGTACAGGTGGACGTTACCTAGGTGGGCCAGCCCTACCTGGCCTTGCTCACAGTTTTGGCGAGGAGTCCGTGAACTGCCGTGTACTAGGAGTCAGTCAAGTGGAAATGAGAAAAAGCTGGATCTGATGTTCCTTCGTTTGCTCCGGAATGCTTTAGTGGTAATGGTGCTGCAAGGGGCAAATTAGCACCCAGTTCCAAGGCAGCGGCGGTACCGACGTGCTGAGTCTGAGCGAACAGACGTGTGTGGTACGGCGCGGTTCTGGCAGGGCGGGTATGTAGCAGGGGTGCACAGCACGGTGGGCTCATCCTCACTTTGTTTTAACGCAAGTCACACCTTCCCATGTTCGTGATTTCAAATCACGTTCTATAAATTTAGGGCTTGTCAGCAATAAAACAGAATTATATGCACCTGAGTTCACTAACGAGGAGGAATTCGGGATGCGACACTGTGCAAGTTCGAAGCTCAGACTCATGAGTGAAATATATGAGAAAAGGTAGAAGCAAAAGAGAAACGTTACCACTGAAAACGTGTTTTATAAAATGTCATGTACCTTTTAAACATCCGTCTTCACTGCAAGAGACATGACACCTCTTTAAATTGAAAACATAATTCCAAACTCTGCCACGTTTAGTTCCGCAGATGGGTCCTAATTTAGAGTCTGAGCCAGACCCAGGAGCCAAAGGGAAGAAGAATTTGAACTGCAGTAGCTACTACGTATGAAGAAATGATTTTAAAATCTTTTCCGAAATATCACACACCTGAAATGGAAGAATTTGTAGGGAGTTAAGTAAGGAGATGGGACACGAAAATTATAATGCTTTTTCTTGAAACAAGAAAAGAACGCAGTGTAAATGGATTTGGTGCAAGGTCTCGAGCTTTTCAGTTCTTATGCAAGAAGTGTTTGGAGACAGTTGTCCTTGTGCTTCGTGTTCCGTCTCGCTTACTCCCTGTGGTTTATTGTTACGGTATTTACAGGAGTATGACTTCTAAAGGACTGCAGTTTTAAGCAGGCTGCATCTGTGAGTTTTGTTGGGAGATCTAATAAAAGCCCTAAAGACCTAAAAAGATATTTGCTTGGTAAGATTATACCCGGCATCAGTCTCACTTCGCAGAAATTGGTGCTGAAATTGCAGTGCCAGAAATAAAGACAAATAAAAAGAAAATCATATTGTCCCGAATGCAGCAGTAAGGTAAGTTCAGACAGCCCGGACGCTATGGTAATGCAGAGCCCCGCAGAGCTGGTGCTTGTTTTGCCACCTGAGAGTTTCGACGTCGCCAGGGCCACCGAGACCCAGGCTCGCAAGCGGACCCTGCACGCGCAGATGCACTGAACAGCCAACTCTGTCAGAAGCAGTTTCACTTCAAACGTGTTAAAGAGCAGAGCCTCTCCTTCTTTTCGTTCAGAAATCGCCTGAAAGCAGCCACCTTCGGCTCATCCTTTGCTCCTCCAGCCGTGTCACAGCGGCGGGGCTGGGTGAGGCGATGGGAGCGCCTCGGCTTGCAGCCTGTGGTTTGTGCTGCGGAGCACATCTGTGCACATCTGACCTATTGCTTCCTACCTTTTGCTTCTGTATTTTAACCACTTTTTGACCCTTTAACGAATCTTCTCATTTTCCCTGGATAGCTCAATTCGTCTTACGTGAATGCTTTCTTGAAGTAGCAAGAAATAGAAAGTAGAGGAACGAAGCTGACCTTTTGTTAAAACCCAGCAGACGACTCCCAGTTCTGCTGTACGGAGCGTCAGGGCAAAGCTGGAGCAGCTTGGAGGAAATCACCGGGGTCAAGCGGAGACGAACACGAGCCCGGCTTACCCCTGCAGACAGACGAGAGCAGGTCTCAGGTCCTGGCTGACTGGGAGGCATCAGAAGTTTTGCCCAAGCACAGACTCGCTTGCAGGATTTAAACTCCTGAATTTGCAAACTTCTACGCGAGAGTACGCTAGTGAAGTGGGTTAGAAACACCAGTGACACCGCAGACTTCGACCCTCCTGGATCAACGCAAAGCTCTCTAAAAACTTGTTTCTCCTGCCAAACAAGATTTCTCTGTTTTTTCAGGTCTGGTGTGGAACCCCTCGTTAGTCTGCAGATAACAGCCACAACGGGAGGGGCTGCGGGAGGGCAGAAGTCCTGCGAGGGCGGTGGTCTCCAGGGCTTACCACGGACGAAGAGAAGTCGGGGCGTATTACTGGCCAGGAATGGTCGCAGGTGTTTCTGGACGGGGCTGGCGCGGCCGCGGGTGCTTCCCTCCCGCGCCGGCACGGCGCGTGCAGCTCCCAGCTCGCCGTGGGATGCACCTCGGAGCATGGCAGCCCCTGCTGTGCACCTCCCTGGTTCGGAAAGCTGCTGCATCCCCGAGGAGCTGAAGCCCGCTAGGTGCTGTGAGCGGTGAAATATTAAGCCTTGAAGCCCGCTAGGTGCTTTGAGCCGTCAAATATTAAGCCTTGCTACATCATTTGTCTAGAAGAGATGCTCGGATGCCAACCAAACGCTGACGTCGGGCGTTAGCAGCCCTGCAGCGTCGCCTGGCTCCGTGGGCAGGGTCTCTTCGAAGCACCCCGAGCGCTCGCAGTGCGCATGTGGCTCGTCTGGGAGAGCCAAGGGAAATGCTGACTGCCTCACGGTTCTGATCAAGGCCATTTGGGATGTGACACATTTCTGGAGTGCAAAGTAAAACAAACCAGAGAGCAAATAACACCAGGGAGCAAACCCCAAAAAACAGAAACTCAGGATGGACACAATCGACCATGATTCCAAACGAGCTTCCAGAGGGCTGCAGGACCGGAGGATCGCAGCGCGGCACAACCATCAAACTGTTTGCTTCAGCCTAACCCCCCTTGGCCCCCACAGCACGCTGCTGTTCGGCGCAGGCTGTGCGTGTGCGTGCGCAGGAGGAGCCGCGGCGTCGCCTCGCAGGGGGTTGCAGCATTTAGAGCGGTCGGTCGCCGGCGGCTGGCGTAGCGGGGCTGCCCCAGTGCTGCTGCAGGGCACTGCGGGGCTGGATGCTCCTCCCCGAGGCATCGCTGGAGAGCGGCTGGTGTCGTGCAAGAGAACGTGATGTGGAGAAGTGGGAAAGGGAAAGAGGAAACGAGCAGTTCAAGAGGGTGCTACCAAGTGAACGCACGCGACTGAGAAGCATGAAACCCCTGCGCTCCCAAGGCCTTCCTTCTGGAAATGCGGAGAAGGGGGTGGGAACCGCCGGTGGCTGAGCAAGGCTGCTTGCTGCGAGGAGGGTTCCACTGCCTGGGACCCCTTGGGACAGAGCCCAGAGCTGCCAGTGGGGCAGCCACAGCGAGCCGAGTAGCTCTGGCTTGGCAGGAAAATGTGAGCAGTTAACACGATCCAGGAGGGGATGCGGTGAGAAATTCACCCCCTGTCTCCTGCCTTCAGATGCACAACTCGGGAATCGCCGTGCTGGTCACATCTCTTTGGCACAGCATTTGAAAGTGGGAGGAATGCACTGAATGATGAAGCTGAAGGCAGAGAGGCTTGATGCCTCAGATCTTCCTTCGATAAACTTGCACTGCTTCACAAGACTAATAGAAGATCTATAATAGCTTATAATTGTGAAGCTCTGTGAGCCACAGAAGGTAGAGACTAGAGACTAGATATTAAGAAAACAATAAATACTGATTCTAGAATAACTTTCAGTTGCCATCAAAGAGGAAGGAAAGAGCAGATTATCAACTGTAACTTATATACAGACTTCTGTAGAGACTACAGGAATCGTCAGAGGTGAATACATTGCCCCAAAAGGCTCTCTTGTGCTTATGCAAAAGGTCAGTACTTGACTTCTTCCATTACCGCATAACAAGGCACAAGGCTTGAAACAATGGCAAAAGGCAAAAAAAAAAAAAAAGGCATTACAGTATGGTCTCCTTGCCAAAACGGTGTTATGCCTGTAGCCCTCAAAGAGCCGAGATAGAGAGACAAGAAAATCAGAGGCCGGATGACAGCAAATGCCATCGTGGCTGGGATCAGCCTGACTCAGAGCTGGCTCGGGGCATGGGGGCTTTCTGCCTCCCAGCCCCCACCGCCGCTGTGCCACCGGCTCCAGCGGGACGGTCCTGCCTACAGCGCTAGGTCAGCCCGTGCGGGAGCTTCTCGTGGCCTTATTAAGATATTTCCACACAGCCATACCGTATCCAAGAGCATCCATCCCTCTCGTCACCCAGCACGAAGGTGAAACTCGGCGGGTTATGTCTGTCCTCCCTCGGAAGCCAGCAGCGCGAGGAGCCAGCCCGCTGTGCCTCCGGACGGGGGGACGCTCAGCCCCGGCCCCGGCATTGGGGTTCTCTCCAGGCTGCTGGACTGCGTGGGAAGGCATCTCCCCGGGGGCACCGGGGACTATTTTTGTTGAGAGACCTTTCTAAATAACTGACAGAGGGAACAGGAAACCGCAGCGCTGCGGAGCGGAGCCCGGCGCGTTCCCATGCGTCTGCGCTTTCTAGCTGCTGCCGTGCTGCTCCGGCCACCCCGAGGCCGTGCAGACCAACGGGGATGCTCGCGAGGAGACGAAGGAAACGCATTAAATTGCCTAATCATTACCCCCGTACTGCCACTGGCCGAGTGGGATGTTCCCTCAAAAGTCGTGATGCTCACGAGGCCAGTCCTCCAGAGTTAACGTCTCGGAGAACATTCCCTGTAGGTCGTGAAGAAAGAGCCTTGCTCGAGCGGGGTGGCGAGGAAGAGCTGGAGTCGCGCGCGGCAAACTGCCTGCGCAGGGGCCGGGAGCGACGGGCCGCGTGAACCGGAACGGCAGCCTGCTGCCAGGGTCCTCACACTGCGTTCGTACCCTTGGCATTTCATAAACAGTGAATCACAGCTGGTCGGGAGAACAGGAACACAAATCAGTGTACAAATTCAATTAAGAAGAGATGATAAAAATATTTAGTGAGTTACCAAGCTAACCTGATACATTTTAGCCTTCAGTTCAGAACTTGTCTGGCTGAGATGAGAAGTTCTAATCAGATTTAAAGGAGGTTTCAAAAAAATTAATAGCAGATGTGAATGAAATAGATAATGATTTTCATTCCTGATTATGTGACCAAGGTTATAGACGGGGGAGGGAGTTTAATGAAAATAATTTGTCTAGTGTGCTTATAGCTTTTCTGATAAAGATTAACACTACAGATTTCTCTCATTTAGCAAGGTGAAGAGTGATCAATCCCCAACTGGTCTGAACATACATATAAAAATTGACAACCTCAGTTGCCTGCTGCTTTCCTCAGAATTCAATCAGTACCCGAATGATGTGGTTTCGTTCTGTTGAAGGACAAAATACCTTCCCTAGAGAGAAGCAATGTCAGGGTTATCCTTCAGTACTGGAGGATGCTACATCTTCAAACCTGTACGTGCAGACCCGCCTGTTGCTTAGACGGCCAGTGAAGAAACTCACTGCCACGCAAAGGATGAAAGAAAGGGAGGAAACACGGGCCAGACCCTCAGACAGGGTGAAGCTCTGCATTTTCCCGCTGTGGAGCTGCACACATTGAGCACGTGAAGTTTTCAGCTCAGAGCCCCAAGGAGCACGTGCACACGGGGCATCAGGACCTGCTCGCCGCAAGCAAAGCTTTCCCGATGAAAATATCTGTTACTCTTCCAGAAAAGTGAAAGAAATTGTATATAAACCCACGTCCAGCAGAGTGCACGCAGCCTTGAGGGGATGTGGGAACTGTCACTGAAGAAAGGAGGCCCAGAGATAAATGAATTCCTGAAACCGTCTCATTCCGCAGGTGGGAGAGGAGAATTGGATTGTTGCGTTTTGCTAGGCACAGCTCACAGAGGGACAAGTCGGGCTCACCGGTGAGACACCGTCCCGTATTGCCCGGTATTCCTCCCCAGTCTACAAGGACAAAAAAGTGATGACAAAATATCTTCACCAGCCCGTCAAATGGTGGAGGAATCGTGATGAAGGGGATGGGTGAAGTGGGGCAAACGATAGCATCACTTCTGAGCATCGGTGGAGTCCTTAGCGAGCGTCATCAGATTACCGTGGTTTAAGTAATTAACTTGGAACAGGACTGCTACTTCTTATCCTCTCTTGAAAAAGTCTCTCGTGACACACTGAGATACACGCATGGGTGAAAGCCTGGGGCCCTCCACGGCTCCGATGACTCCACGTCAAGAAACGCAGCCTTGCATGGGAGAGAACAAGACTGACCCCACGTTTTCAGACCACTTCATGCTATTTTACCAACTGCATCTTTTCAGATGTTCTATGATTTTTTGAACACTGAAGACTACAGGAGATATTTTGGTAAATAATTCACAACATCCCTTTCGAACATGACCTAGCTAATAAACTGAGGGACAAGTGATTTTAACCTGCTCTTCCCCTACCATTGCACATTTACTTAGTTGCATTGAGGATCCTTAAGCATGGGAGTGAAAAGAGAGTACAGAGACAAATATGTTGTTTGTTTTCCCAGTGCCAGATGGATGGATTCAATTTTCAGATTCCTTAAACTGCCAACACTGAAAAGTCGTAAAAAAAAAAGCAAAGCAAAAAAAAAAAAAAAGCATTTGTTTTAAAGATCTGTCATGGTTTCTATAAACTGCGTAGAGATTTTTTGGCATTTATAGCAAAATTAATGTCACAAACGTACATTCTAGCACTTGCATCAGATGATACTGGGTTAGCAACAAGTTTAAATAAGGTAAAAAAAAAGTGAATATATCGCTTCTTTTTTTCCCCACCACCCTGATTTTAACCCCAAAGACAGCTCTATTCAGCACCTGTGGATTTTTCAAAGAGGCCCTTTGACGTTCACTATTATGGGCTGCCGTGCCCTCGCAGCAGCAGTGCCGGAGCCGACAGAGCCACCCCCGGGCACTGCTCCGCGGCCAGGGCAAAGCTGGAGCGTGTTTGACGGCGAAGAGAATAAATTTTATTATGTATCTGAGTAAAGCCACGCTGCTTTGCAAAGGAAACACCTTGTGCTCACTCCAGCCTGCGCCTTCTCTCGCCCAGCGCTGTCCGACAGGCGCAGCTGGAGCCGGGGCCGCAGCGACGCGCGTCGCGCTTTGCTCCGGAGAAGAGGACATCTTCTCCCCTCAGCACCGAGCCCTTTTCTCGGCTGTGTGCTCTGGAGCGGGGCAAGCTGGCAGGGATGCGGGGAAGCACGCAGAGAAGAGAGCTCATTACCGTGAAGCTCTCCACTTCCCATCTTTATATTAATTTCGATAAAGATTTTTAAACAGAACCTTCGGTCGCTGAGAACTGGATGGAGTTTCTCTGCTTCCCGGACACCTTCCCACCCAAGACAGGGAGAAACCCGGTCTGCTTTGTTTCCAAAGTCCCTTTAAGATGGCATTCTTCACACGAGGCGAGTTTCACACCGCACAGACCTCCTCCTCCTCCTCCTCCTCCTGGGCGCGAAGAGGGGTGACGCTGCCAGGGCGGGAGCCCCAAGCACCGCGTGCCCAGCCGGGACAGGGGCAACCGAGCAAGCCCGGAGCGGCTGCTCCCGAGAGCCTCGCTGGAACGACGGACCCCGTTCAGCGTAAGTGCTGACTCTTGGTAGGAATGGGTGTTTGTAAGAGTGCTAAAGTTAGCTCACACTACAATAGATGTGCTGAAGGGACCATTTACAAAGGGTTACAGCACACAATTAGGGTTATGCAATTCATTGACTGTAGAGCCGACTGCGATCGTCCAGAACAGTCACCAAAAGACTAAAGGCAAAGCAATTATTTTCTTTACTGGGGCGTGTATGTGTGTGTCTTACACACATGCAATAAAAACTACGTTTAAAAACTTCTAATTTGAAGTTATTTTTTTTTCAGAGGCAGAGACTGCTGCTCAGATATTTAACATCTGCTGTGGCAAGCTTCCTTCATAATTAAAAGTGCTGGCCTGTCTCTCTCAGAACTCATCTAACTCTCGCTTCCAGGCTTTGGGTCTCATTGCACCTTTGGTTTCAAGACAGGAGGCCGTCAATCTAACAGCCTGCTGGTGAATCCATGTGGTGCTCCAAGGGTTATGCATTTGATGGTGAATAACGTAGATGTAATCACTGGGAATGGATCGCACGGGTTCTGGAAGCAGTTTGGGGCGTACGCAGCGGTGGTCGATGCATTAGATCTGCTCCTGCTCTGGAAGGCTTGGAGAGCATCCGTGACCGACGCGGTGCCGTACCCCAGCATGGAGTCCTTGCAGAGCCTGCAAGCTGAGTCCCTCAGCCCTGGCAGTGCCGCTCCGGCAGACGGCCGTGCCCGCAGCGGCAGGGCATGCGGAGAGCAGGGCAGGTACTGGTAATAAAGGGTTGCCCTGTCTCGTGCTATCTTTTAGGAAATGGAGATAAGAAGGTACAAGCTAGACCGATGGCTTAAACGTTGAGCAGTCACATCAGAGAAAAGGGAGTACCAATAAAAGAAGATGTACACCCCGATTCCCGTCCAGTTTTGAAGAACCAGACCGCTCGCGTCTTTGCAAACTGAAGGTGAATGCATTTTTCATCCTGTCTCTGCCTGTTCAGTCACAAGATCAATTTTCCATTCTGCCTTTAATCTTAACCCGCAAGGACTTAAACAAAAAGGGGTTTTATGCACTGGGTAATTTTTTGCGAAAGATAAAATCTAACGAGAGAGAGCAAACCCTGTCAGCTCTCTCTAGCACACATCTGGCTTTTTCTGAGTTTTGTTTCCTTCAGGGAAGCAGGCTCACTCTGCTTGGGGACCTTGGATTCCTCCTGGGCGTATGTGCCACAGAAAGGTAATGAATATGTAATCACAGGCTAATTAAATATGTTCTTTTGTGTTTCGCATTTATGAATCCTGCCTGAACTCCCAGGTCAGCGGACATCTTTATCCACTAGTGCTGTCATCTTTTCTGTGTTCTTATCACTGGCACCTGCTTTGGATGCTTTGTTCTATACCCTTTCAAAGTACTGTGCTGTGCGTTCACACAGACCGTGGTGCTCCGATCAGTGCGGCTCTTCCAGCAGAAGCAGTGGAAAAAGAGGGCCCAAAGACAGGACACGTCTTCCTTGGCTGGCCCCTGGTCATCCTGCAGCCCAAGTGTCGTCTGCAACTCCCTCAGCAGGACCTGCTCACAAGCACAGTCCCTTCTTAAATAATAAATCAGATTATGATACCCGGTAACCTAGCTCATCCTAATTCCTCTTTTTTATGCATCATTTTTTTCTTCCTAAACACAAACACTTGGGGTAAATTTGCTTTTACTCTGCCTAGAGGGTGTAAGGCCAGAGCCTTAAGTAAAACACGTACCTGGGAAACACAGCACTTTGCAGCTTGCAGAAACGGAAACCTCCTTGTCTCTCTGCCTAGATCACACAGATCAGAAGCTTTTATAACAGAGCATCCAGGGGTTTTTTGCTTTGTTTTGGGGTTTTTTTTTTGGTTTGGAGTTTTTTAACTTTGTTTTTTGTTTGTTTTTTTCTAAAGAAGCATCTTGCAGCCGCAGAGCAGTAGGTAAAACACTTCCCACCCTGCCTTGGGCATCAGTAGTGTGGCTGTGCTGGCCATGGACCGGGCCCCGCGCTACCCGTGGGGTGCGGCCGGCTCGGCCCCTGCCCTCTGCCGCCAGCAGGCTCCTTCGCCGCTGAAAGTCCTCAGGAAGTAGGAAAAAACTGCTGGAAAGAGTATTTTAAAATGTGAATGGCTTCTTCACAAATATGCTTTGTAACCCTCAGTGCATTTTAAAAAGAAGTTCTCACTGACAGTCTGCTGAAGTCTTGTCTGAATCACTAAACCATCACAACAATCTGGAGCCACTGGCAGTTTTCCACTCAGAAAACCTTTTTTACTTCACTTGTGTCTGCTGGGTCTGAAAGGAGCTGGTTTTGTACAACATCCAGAATTCCAGGAAAACCTGCAGTTCCCATCAGACAGCCTTTGCTCCATTTCCAGAGACGATCTGCCATAGCACGAGAAGAGCCTTTCGGATAGTTCTGCTGGCTTCTCACTTTTGCCTTCCAACTGGGTAACGTTTGCAACCGCTGAGACATTCGCCCTTCCCTTCCTAACGAAGCTACTTAATGAGGCTAAACGCCTCCTTTTAATGGCGCAGACCTCAGCCAGTTCCCCTCCGAGCCACCCGCAGCCTTTGGATCTCCGCTCTGCCCTTCCACCCAGCTTGGAGCCGCGCACCCAGCCCCACCGCCTGCCTGGTTCCCACTCCCGCGCCCGCCGCGGCACCGTCCCTGAGGGCAGGCGCCCGCTCGAGCCCGGCCCGGGGCAGCATCCTCCGCAAAACTCACGGCGCCGCTCAGAAAAGGGGAAAAAGGCTTAAGAAGGTCAAATTCAGTTTTGAAGTGAAGAACCGAATAGAGATGAGGACAATGTAGCAGGCGTGGTGGTGATGGGTTGACGGTTGGACTTGATGAGCTTAGCAGTCTTTTCCAACCTTAACCATTCTATGACTCTATGAAGGCGTTACCTCCTTCTATGAGGAAATCATAAGCCATGCGGCTAATTACATGGTGATTAATATTCTTAATGGGCATGGTTTAAAACTGCATGCTGTTTGGAAGAAGCAGCCATCTAGCAAACAATTTACATCAGATTGCGGGCCCGGGGACCTCGGCCGGCGCAGGTGAGCCGCCCCATCGCATCGCTGCCATCCCGACCGCCCTTCACTGCCAGCGTCCCTGCCCGGGCGCTTGGCCCCCGTCCCCATCCATCCTGCCCTGGGCCGACCAGTGCCTGTGGGCTCTTCTGGGCTCAGCTTTCTCCTCTGGCTGCCGAGGGCAGAGCTGGCAGCTCCTGCCTGTGCTCCCCACCACCACCCGTCCCCGTCCTTCGCCACGTCGCAGCCCCGTCCCTTCCTCCCAGCGCCGTGCCCACCGACCCCACGCCGGCCATAGCCACATCTGCACCGACAGCGGCTCCTGCCAAGCACGAGAACATTTCTCCCCGCAGCACAAAGCCGATTTTTGCTGACCAGCCTGTCCTTGTAAACACAAATTGTGTTGAACATGTAAATACTTGATTTGTTACTGTTTTGCTTGGGGGAGAGGGTTTTGTAAATAGTCCTCCTTGCTGACCAGCCCGGCAAACCACAACAATCGGATCCTCACCTACAGCCTAGTTTGGTTCCTGTAAATTGCATAAAAACGTTTCCATCATCAGGATAAATTACTACCCTGTGGAAGTCAATAGGAGCTTTAGCACCCAACATTTTCAAAGCAAGCTTCTCTATTATTTCAAAACATTCTGCACCAAACATGCTGCTAAATTCTCTCTGTCGTGGGATTATTTGGGTCTTTTCTGGATGAAGTCTCCTGCCTTAAAAAAGGAAACTGTTTTACTTTCTTTATCTTCCTTTCTCCTTTTGCTATTTAACCCACTTCGTACTAGACAGAACATCGTTAATTAAGATAAAGTTGAGGTTTAGTCAGCAGTGTGTCTGACAAGGGCTGCGCTAATTACACCGCTTTATCTGAAGACGCAAGCATGGACAAGGAGAGCAGCTGAGACCTTGTCTTGGTTTTGTCTGGGCTGAGTCTAAAGAACTTGGAAGAGATGTGACAAGGCAAGGGGATGGTGAAGGAGCCTCAGGGGTTAAGGTGGGAACACGAGCTGCATTTTTCAGATCCCAGAATTTTTCCTCCGTCTAGAGAAAACACTCTGGAGCGTGTGGGTTTGCAGGATCAGGCCCTTTGCAACACGGTTTAGGTCAAGCAAAGGAAGCAGAACTGAAACTCCTCTTCCCCCAGAGCAATTTTCTCAGCAGCATTTCTCCATAGAAGCTGGCAGGACGTGAACTGAGAACCAGGCTGTTATAGACTGGTTTGGGTTGGCAGGGACCTTACAGACCACCCAGTTCCACCCCCCTGCCATGGGCAGGGACCCCTTCCACCAGCACGGGGTGCTCCCAGCCCCATCCAGCCTGGCCTTGAGCCCTGCTGGGGAGGGAACGGCCACCAGTTACAACCAGGTTATAACCTGGCAATGGATGCCTTTGGCTGGAAATCGCGTTACAGGGGGTCTGCTGGCCCGTCAGCAGCGGTGTAAGGACCGGACAGGGCCAGTGCTCTCAAGGCAGAACTTCGGCATTTAACGAAGATGAACGAGGACCCCTTCCAGTCCCGTGAGACTGTTAGACCAAAGAAGGAGAAGCCGAGGGCAGGAGCAGCCGCCAGAGAAACCTGAGCTCTCTGCTTGGTGCCGGCCTCGCCGTGCAGCCCGCCTCGGCACCGGGAGCGTTTGCTGAGCAGGGAGAAGAGAGAACAGAGGGAAAGTACACCGAGGTCACGGGGAAGGAATGGCGGGGCTCCAGGCATTTCATTTATGGGAGTTTAAATAGTTGCTGAATGACATTGTGGACTAGTAAGTTAATGGCCTAAGTGACCTTTTGGAAAATGTGTAAACTGCTTAAGGAAGGAGCAACTGGGAAAGCAGGCTGAGCAACGCGCACACCCCCCTGTACGTTTACACGCGTCAGGCGCCCGCGGCTGCAGCCGACGTCGGCGATGCTCCCATCCCGAGTCACCCAGCCGGCGCAGGGACCTGGCCTGCAGCTCTGCCCCGGGGCCGCCTCTGGCAATCCTGATTTCCCCCCAGATTAGCTGAAAAACATCCCCCGCAAGCCGTGTCTCAGGAGCCGTGTTGCCACGTGAAACGGCGGTGGTTTGAAAAAGAAATCAAAATTTCCACTGAGAAAAAAAGTATTTCCTTGTCCTGTTCTATTGATCAAAACTTTCTTCACTTTACCGATTACAGACTGAAAATCCAACATTTTAAGGCCGGCTCACGTTGTTTCCCGTGGTGGAGGAGGGTCTCGGGCTGCTCTGCTGCCGAGGTGAGGTCGCAGCCGGGTTGTCTGCAGCAGCGCCGTGAGGAGTTCTGCCCCCGGACTGCAGTGACCGGCAGCTGGTGCAACCCAGCAGCAGAGTCACAGCGAAAAAAGGAAGCGCGGCGGCAGGATCGGAAATTAAGTTTCATTTACAGCTTGTGCTAAAAGTTTGGCATTTTCCATGGCGGGAACATCTTGAATGAAATCAACCTCCGGCACTGCAGGGAAGCAGAGAGGGATGCTTGCAACTCGATGCAGCCCAGAGTTCAAAGGGTTAAGTCAGATTTTCAAGCAGGTCTGCAAGGGCTCAGCTAGGAGAGTGTAAATTGCTGGCGAGACCGTTGGCGGCGGCTGCTGCTCAAGTGGAATTATATCAGCAGATTTATGTGTATGGAATCAGACAATAGTGCCAGATGTAAGAAGCTCTCGGGCTGTTTGTGTATACAACGTGGATTACTTTTTTCCCCTGTGAGGAGAGGGAGAACAGCACCAAGGACCTGCTGGGGCTGAAGCCCCGCGAGGCTGCGCGGGAGGCCCTCCAGGTTTCTAAACCCACAAAGGAAGCCCCGCGGGATTCAAATGGCCGAACTGGACAGTCCAACGCATTCTTTTTGTGTTTCCTAAACCAAAAAAGCTTTGACCATGTATTGGTAGAGAGGGGGTACCACTGCCTTGAGCAGCAGTAACTTATGAAATCAGGCTTGCATGGTTTATTCACTTATTTTCTCTGATTACATAAAAAACATGCATATTTGCCATGGCAACCTCTTCATTACATGTCAGGATACCAATTCAAACCTAAAGAGCTGCTCTTCCAAAGACCCTCTAAGGTCACTGCAGCACTCAAACCTTTCAGGGACAGAATGTACACAATTCACCGAGAGAAGGACTTTTGGATTTGTTTTAAAAGCAATATGGTCTCTCGCTGTAGAAGCAATATACTAGAATTCTTCCTTCGGTAGAATTTTTTCCTCTCCCCACCCCCCCAACACAGCAGGAGAACATTTGTAAAGGCTTTTGCCTGGCAAAAATATAGATGAGACTGTATGTATTCCAAGGTTTTAGGGAGATATTAATTAGTGGTGGGAAAAATAAAAAAGAAAATGTCATTTAAATTAGTGCCTTAACAACCTTAATTTATGGTGGGAATATTTTATAAAATCTAGGAGGCAGATGTTTTTTTTTTCTTTAAGGAGCTAAAATAATTGAAATGCATGTTAAATATTTTAACTAGAGGGATGTAGAAACACCGAAATGGCAAGCAAATTATTGACACAATTTTGTCACTTTGTTTTACTGATTGTCTTGGTGCCCAGGCTGGGTAGGGCATGTTACTGTGTGTCTGTTTGCAAGACAGTCTCTTCCCGAAGATGGAATACGAGCTGGGTTTCACAGCTTGCCATGTGGTGCCATTCCCTGCGTACGCTCCTCTGGCTGGGCAGCGCTCGGGAAGGCGGCTGGGCAGCGACACAACCCATCTCTTTTTAACTGGTGTGCCCAGTCTGCTCTGGCAATCTGCCTTCTGTAGGTAACAACCAGCTCGCACCCGAGTCCGAAGGGCACCTCGGCCCGCGGCCAGGACGGAGCCCACCCGGGGAGCAGAGGGCAGCTCCCCGCTGCGCCCCGGCTCGGGGCTGGGCTCCGTCCAGCGTGCAGAGAGGCTCCCGACAGCCCCCGCCTTGTCGAAACAGAGACGTCCAACCTGCGGTTACCAACGGATGCGAGCTTTCCAGCTCCTGTTAACGTCACGAAGGAGCGAGCTAATTATCTGCCGGCGCGACCGCAGGAGCAATCCCAACAGTTTGGCATTCAGAATTAGCCAGGTCCCAGATTTTACACCTCACAGTAAAACACAGACTGGATACCAGCTCCATCTTCCTCACTGCACGGGAGTTTGCCAGCCCTTGCCCTGGTTTTTGGTTACTGCCCCGGCCCATCTACTACGAGAAGGAAACACAACGAAGTCTGAGGCAACGCATGTCTGAAGAACAAGCCTGGCTTCGTGTCGTTTGCTTTGTCTTTGCAATAAATCACAGTCTATCTTCGCCGAGCCAAAACCCAAGAGAAAACCACCTACAACACTCACGGAACTCTGCGAAAGTTAGAACACTTTGTAGATCAAGCACGAACAAATGTGCGATAAAAAGCTAAGCAAGTTAAAAGAAAGATGGTTTTGCTCAACAAGATTATGTATTCAGTAAGAAACTTCTAAAGAAATTGCTCTTTTCATCTCGAAAACAGGAATGCGTGTGTCAGAGTGCTCACGCTCGGCTGCCGAGGAGAGGCAGAGAGCTCTGCGGGAACGGGAGCGCGCTGGGCGCGCGGTGCCCGCCAGCATCGCTCGCAGGAGGGGGCGAGGCAGGCACACGCCGAAGGGTGCTTTAGGGCTGAGAACAATATTACCCAATAACGAAAAGAGTAAATGTAATTATGACAGGTCGCAGTGCTTAAGAAGAAGTTTCAGGGATGGAAATGCCAACACCCGAGAGCAAAGCGCACTCCGTCAACATTTGCTTTGCCAAGTATATATACCATTGAAAAAATAAAAAATAAAATCAGAAATGCACCCATAAGGGTTGAGCTGAGAACAGTTTTCACAGCTGCCAGACTGCGTTGTTGGAGGTGTCACCCAAAGGAGACCCAGCGCACCCAGGACGGGGCTCTGGCACCTCTCTGTCCCCATGGGTGGGCACTCGTGTCCATCCCGGTGCCACTGCCCGCCGTTTGCCGTGGGTCCGCGCACGAAAGATGCCTTGGGAATTACAGGAGAGTGAGAAATGCAAAGGGAAAACGCATGCCAGTCTCCTGCGAAGCACAAAAGAATGAGGAGCCTTCTGCTTGGCTGCAGACGGGCAACGTGACCGGAGAAGAGTTCCCTGCAAGCTCTTAGAGACCTTCATCGGTTTTTTAATATTGAAAGCGTTGCGTGTTTGCTTTCATCCCCCTGGTCTCCTTCAGCTGTTAAAGCTGAATCTATTTTGTGTTTCTGTTTCTTTTGCACTTACAGATTAGCTTGTACTCACGGCATTGCACTTCTGGGAACCAGCAAACGGGCCCAGAACGCGTCTTTCCTGTTCTTTTACAGGGACTATGGGATAAAACATCTTTTAAATCTGGAGTATCTACAGCTTGGTCTCCAGAAAACAAACCCAAGTGCTCTTAAATAACATCTGTCACTGGCCTTAGAGTAACGTTAATTCTAGCATATTGAAAATAAAAAAAAAAATTTAAAAATGAAACCTGAACTCCACGTTGCAAACTCACTCCTCCATTCCGAGCCACTTTGATGTTTCAAAAAAAAAAAAAAAATCAATGACAGAGCACACTCAGTGATCCTGACTTTGTTCCCTGAGCCCACAGTAATGAAGTTTCATTTCCCTTTTCCAATCTTGGTTAAAAGAAAAAAGAGAGAGCAGGCTCCTGTGTCTCACCGGCGCGGGTGCAGCACAAGAACGATGCCCTTGGCACTTACTGGTGACTCTCAAACACGCGCTGTCAGAGAAATCGCTCTCCTCACCGCTGCGTAGGGCAGAAATAACTTCAAGAACATTTTGTGCATCAGCCCCAGAACAAACACAAACTACGCGGGTTTGAGCTTTTTTTGCCTGCTCCCCGCAGTTGCTGAGAACAGAGGCACTGAGCTGCAAACAGGCCGGTCAGTGCTTGCGCTGCTCCTTCCAGCGCATCCCGCGCGTTCGGACGCGGCAGCAGCCGCCATCGCGGCGGATGCTGCGTGCAGGACGGGTACAGCCCGTCCGACCCAGGCTGCGCTCAGGGGTGGGATTCCGTCCTCCCGCGGGGAGCTGCGGGATGGCCAGGCCCCCCAGGGATCGGCTCCGGCTGCCTCAGCAGTTGGCAGAACCGCGGAAGAAGAACGTGGGAGAAAGCTCGGGTGCTCGCTCGTGCACGTCACCGGCACCTCGTCAGCCTGTCCCTTTAGTCCTGGGCATCGTCCAGGCCATGAGCCAAGCCTGGGCTCCTCATCAGTCAGCATCACCCCTCTCTGCCTCTGAACACTTGTTTATACAAGCGTAATGGCTCCAGAAGACACAGAGATGCTATAGCTCGAATGGCTCCAGAAGACACAGAGATGCTATAGCTCAAATGGCCAGCGCCCAGCTGTAGGAGCGTTACGGGCTTAAGCATTTACCAGACGCTGTTTTCCTCCCCACCCGCTGCAGTGCGGAGCCGTTCGTACGGTGACGGCAGAACCCACGCAAGCCCGGCCCCAGCTCGGGACGCAGCAGCCCCCCGCCCTCGGTCCCCCACGCCGGGTCCTGCTCGACACCGCACGGTTTTGCAGCCACCCACGAGCCCTTCCTGTTCTAAAAAATGACTTTGGTGTGATATCCCTGGTGTCTGAGGTGCCCACCCAGCGTGGGGCTGGGGGACACGGCTGGTGCCTGCCACAGGGCGATGGGGACGACGCGGTGCCGTGCCTTGGTTGGCCGCTGAAGTGGTCTTTTAGCGTCTGTTTCTGGAATAATTCATCTCTGGCACATTAGGAAGTCACTAAACGGAGCTGTGCTAGGGAGAAATAATTGCCTCCCCATCCAAATGAATGCAGATGTATGATTAAGACGACACAGTATTTATATAATATTCTTGTATCATATAAATAGAGTTGCTGTGTGGAGGCAGAGCCTGTGAATCATTCATTTGGTTTATGAGACCGAATAAGCTTTGGCTCTATCAGTGGCATCAGCACTGAAGAAACAAGGCTGACATGGGGAGAAACTATTTACCAGCGATTCATTTACTGGAACTATTCTTTTCCAGTTAGAAGTAAACTGAAAGACATTATTTCAAATTACGTCCAAAGACATGATTTTTAGATTAAGCATAACATAATAGATGCTTCCAAATACTGATGTTCTGAGCAATGCCTTACACTCCTGAGGAAGGCTGTACCTGTGCATGAAGTCAGTGGGACTCTGAATGAGGTGAAATCGGTCATTTCAACAAAAATATTATATCTGAAGTGTCCCACCGCTGTGTTCAGACAAGCCCGTCTCCAGAGCAATGCCATCGACAGAGCCGCCTTGCCAGACGCCAACGCCGTAGCAGCCGTGCAGCAGGCGCAGATCCTGCTGCTGAGAGCTGCAAAAGGTGGCCAAAAAAAAAAAAAAGGCAATAAAGAAAAAAAGAAAATCTGTACACACTGGCGTAGAGATGTATTTGTTTTTTGGCTTTATAAATAACCACATTAAATTTGAGTGCAAACAGCCCTCCCACACGATTATCTTCCGTAAATCCTCAGAGGTAAAAAAACCCCCAGGAGGCTCAGAATCCTGGACTGCGTTTTATTCACCCGCTCGGCACAAAGGCATTAGCTGCAAAGAGGGAAGACTCCAGCTCAGCACCCGGCGTGTTTCCCTCCGGTTCCCTAGCACGGAGAGAGGCTAACGCCCAAAATATTTCCATAGAAGCCGGTCCCCGTTGGATCAGAGAATTCGCTTTCTCTACCTGCAGCCAAGAGGATCACGCTGACGGGACCAGCAGCAGGAATCCGAGCAGAATATGCAAGAAAATGAAACCCGACAGAAGGCGGGTTCTATAAATGCAACTTAACCAGGGTCGCCCCAGCCAAACGCACCCGAGCGAAAGCTGCCTTTTGCTGAGGGAAGCTGGGTCCCTGCCACCCGCGGATCCCGATCGCTGCCGATGCTCCCGGGGTGGGTGTCCCCGGCATCCCGCAGCCGGGGCTGTGGTCGGGCTGGACCCCCTGTGGGACCCCGCTCCCGGCTCCGGTCGGGACACCCCCTCTTCCCTGCACCCAGCACAGCTCGCTGCGGATTGCGCTGTCGTTTTGGGGAAAGCTATGAAGAAATCCCCTTGGATTTCAGCTCTGGCTTTGACCCCGGGCGCTCCCTGGGCCGGCAGCCAACCCCCCTCCCACCCCTGGGCTGGAGGAACCTCCGCTGCCTTCCTCTGTCCCAACATCCTTCTATCAAGCAGGAAGCGATCCGAGTCCCGAAAACCAGCTCTGGGTGTTTGCTGGTAGTCGCCAGTTTTCAAACCGGCCGCTGTGGTCAGCGCGCTCTGCGCCGCCAGCAGCTCACGGCATCAGCTCCCACCGCCGCGTCCTCGGCTTTCAGCAGCGAACGCCTGGCTCTGGCTGCTGCCCCGCACCTCGCGGCACAGCTAGGACGAAACTCGGGGGTTACCAAATGCTCGCAGATTTGCTGCAAGAGTTTACTGGCAGCTTGTGAAAGGACCAAGTGCATTCAAAGGTTTAAATGGGAAACTTTCATCACAACAGGAAACCCGACTGCAAGCTGAACCAGGGATTGCTCTAATTTAGACTCGCTTGGGTGATCTTTCGTTTCTATTTCGAACATTCTTCTATTTTAGCTACAAAGTCCAAAAAACCTGCCCCGCAGTGCAGCTACCGTGGGGACGCCGGTCGGTTGCTCAGACTGCGCACGCAATATTCCCTACCTCATGGCTGGGGAGGGCCGCCCCGCAGCCGGGGGGATGCGTGTTCCCCGTCTGCCTTTGTGCTGGCAGGAAAATCCATTTCACTCGATTAACGCTGACCAGAGCTGCTCCACCGCTGACCTGGCTCCTGCACCCCAGCAAGCAGCCGGACCCCTCGCAGCACAGCGCTCCGGGCCCTGCTGGTTTCAGCTCCCTGCAGGCAAAGCCCTTGGCAGACATTTAAATCCCAGGATATTCTTAAATTATTTCCTTAATTAGGGCTTGGAATTTTCTGAAGTTATTTCTGGCTGCCTGGGATAATTATTCATTAAAAAAAAAAAAAATCTTTAAATCTGCAATGACTTACAGTACAATTTTATTGACTTCATATTTTTGTCTATATTACCTGACTCCAATGAGGCTGCAGGGGGAATTACAAGTCAGGCCAGAACATATTTCCAGCTAAGACAAGCATAAGAACTTTTAAAAAGTATATAATTCAATACTAAATGCATCATTTAAAAGGAGCTGTGATCATTAGCTGAGAGGGGAAAAGCTGCAGAGCAACGGCTGGCAGGCGACTGCCGCAGCTCGCGGTGCTGGAGGGGCTCAGGGAACCGGGGCGCGCGGTCCGCGGGGTTCGAGGCAGGGTTTTGAGGAACGTCGGGAAATAGCTCAGCAAGCACGCACACACGGACGGTGAGGTGTATCTGTGTGGTCACTGGAGAGGAACCGGCTTTACAGCGGGTCAAACCCTCCCGGCGCCGGGTTTGCTGCTGGGGGTCCCAGCCTGGCCGTGGCTCTCCCAGCCCCCCTCGGCTGCCAACGGGCTTCTCCCTGCGGTGGAAATCCATAGCACCCCGCTCCGGCGTGACAGGCATTGGTGCCAGCCCGGCCCGTGAGCCCGCGGGTTCTTGCCGCAGCGAGTCACGAGCAGGTCGCACGAATCACCTCAACGACAGTCTCAGCCATGAGGCAGATACGCACAAAAACCGAACCCGTTTCGCTCGATCCAAAATCAAGCCCAAATATACTAGAAATGAAGTTACAAAAAGGGAAAACACCAGNAGACGCCATCNACAGCTACCTGAAACTTCAGCTCTGTCCTCANCGACNGCTTCACAGCTCGGGGGANGGCGGGTCACAAGGGGGGACGCTGGCGGGCGCGTTCCTTGTCAGCCCCTCGCTGCAGGGAAAACCGGGTCGCAGCCACCAAAGGGGAGCCCCGACTCACCCGGCAGCGCCTGCTCCGCGAGATGCTGCCTGCGAGCACCCGCTCCTGCGCTGGGACAGGCACCCAGGGACCGGGGAGAGCACCCAGGGACGGGCACCCAGCAGCAGCCACCCCTGCGGTCCCGCTGCGGGAAACACAGGGGCAGCACCGAAGCTGCCTGCAACCGGCTGCGGGTGCCAGCGTGAGGTCAGCGACGCCGAGGTGCTCTGCGCAGCCGGCGTTGTCTCCGTTACTCGAAGGGCTTCTTAAGAAACTCTCGGTACGCCGTATGAATCACACAACCAAACATTCATCATCTAAAGAATGTGAAATTACTGTACAGTGCAAAAATGACAATTATTAATGGGGGGGTAGTTCGTGGTTTGTTTTTTGTTTGATTTTTTTTATTTTTTTAAAGCAATTGAGGCCTTTCCCAAAACTAACACCGACAGTTGGTTAGTACAGACAGGAGCGATGTAACCCCACAAGGCGTTTCCAACAGCAGAGCTTTGCCTCTGGAGCGGCGGGCGCTGCCCTCGAGGCTGCTCTCCGCTGCCCCGACTCCTCCAGGCACCGCACGTATCCGCTGTCTCTTTTTCCGAGCGTCAGTAACAGCCGAGCGAAGCTCAGACCTGTCCCCACGGGCACCCTTGTGTCTCACCACGCTCTGGCCAAGGCTCCCAGGAATCCTCTAACGGGCACTTTGCTTGTTCCCCAATCGAGCTGGCTCTGTTGCCTTGCAGGGGAGACATGGTCTGGTGGAAGATGTCCCTGCTCACGGCAGGGGGGTTGGAACCAGATGATCTTTAAGGTCCCTTCCAACCCAAACCAGTCTACGATTCAATGAAAACTATCAGTCCCCTGGAGGAGCTGCGTGCTGGAGCTGGGGAGGACAGCTTTGTAGTATGGAGCTACAGAGGAGGAGATGATCTCTGAGCACAAAGGGCTTGGCAGTATCTAAAGGCTGATTCTCAGTTCAGAGTTTTAACTAATGTAGAACTTTTTCTGAATTCGGGAGAACTTTTCTACTCAATTAGTGAGTGAATTGTTTTTGTAAACACAGAACTGGAAATTCAGTTTTTGATGAGAAGCTGGAAAGTACCTACTCATAGAAAAGGGGTGGTTTTCTCGTAAAAATGTTTTTTTTAAACATTAAAAACTCCTGATAAGAGGTTATTGACTGCCCTGGTTTCTAATGCTTAGAACCAGCCGAGGGGAGCAGACATGTCGCTGTCCTGGATCTCTCACTCACGGCCCGCTGTCCCCTGCTTTCCCCGCTGAGGCAGAAGCGATGCTGCGGGGTTCAGGCAGACGAGGAGCGCGTGGACGCGCCAAGGGCTGGGGCAGCGCGGCCGCGTGATCGGCGAAGCGAGACGCCTCGAGCAGCGTCGGCTTGGCCGGTCCTTGGGCTGCAAGAGCCGCAGAGAGGAACGGGAATCTGCTTCCAGGAGCAAAGCGAGCGGTGCCAGGGCTCGGGGGGACGAGGGCTTGGGCTCCAGGCGCCGGTGCCACCCTGCCCACGCCTGCGAGAGGGTCCTGTCCCCTCGGGACCACCGAGGGCTGGTTAACCTGGTTAGCACCCGGTACTTGTTCCAGGATTTTCTGCTGTGCGGCTGAAGCATTCCTCAGCTGGTGCTCCAAAAGCAGTTTTACTGCAGAAGCGACAGCCCAGCTCCAGCAGCTGACAGCTCCGTGCCTGACCAGCTGTCCGCCTGGGGCTCCTCTGCTGCTTCACAAGACCCGGGAGCTGTCTTCATGATCGCCCACCTCCCTTGGCACCAGCCCTGCAAGGACCACCCGGCCTGTCCTGTAACCAAATCCGCTGCTTGCACATCTTCTGCAGTTGTGTCTGCTCATCGGAGTCGAAAAAAATCAGTATCAGAGTAGCTACCTGAGTAGTAGGAATGAACTTTAGACAGTGAGGAGACTCATCTCCTTTAGAATTATCTTACTTCTGCCGTCCAACAATGAACTGAGCCAGCTTCTCTCTCTTTTAGGATTTTCATGTATATAAATGCACATAGCATAGCGCAGCGTTGCAAAGGCCCGAGTGTTCCTGCAGAGAAAGGGCTGTACTGACTGACAAGCAAATGCAGCCTCTGACAAGAGGGGGTTCCTTCCAGCACTACCCCTTTCCCGCTCGGTACTGCAAGAAAGTCGGGTGTGAGCACGCAGTCCTACCTGAGGATTTTACACAGAAGTGATTTTCTGTTGGAATAAACTGAGCTTTAAAAAGAAAAGTGAAAAATCCCCCCAAACAGAGCTCCTGCTACACAGATGTTGAGGCACAAGTGGGTATCTACGAGTCCTGTGAAGAAGCACGGTGGGTGCAGAGGGGGTTTCTGACCCGGCCCCCCATAAATCCCAGCTCACAGCCCTTGCCCGACATCGGGCAGCTCAGGGCTCCAGACCCTCTTCAGCGTCGGTGGCTTGACGTCGTGCCAAGCCATGAGGTCGTTCTGCTGAGCTTCACAGCTGTTTCTTCTGCTTCGTGTTTCCAAAGGACGGTGGGCCGGGGAGTCAGCTCCGCCCCAGGGGACAGACGTTCCTGCTCACGTCCAGCAGAACTTGGGATTCCCAGGCTGTGGAGATGTGGCACAGACCCATGACACTCTGTTATCTGGGATATGTGTGCACATCCATGAGTCATCTTTCTCATCTGTTTTTTAAAAGCACTCGGCTGTGTTCAATGCACATTGAAAACAAATCTCAAAGTCTTGAAGTTTTCCAGAAAACGACATTCTTGCCTTCTAGCCAGCCCTACTCGATTCTAGTAAATGCAGTATTTTGATAACACGGTTGGGGCTTAGCATGGTTGGATGAGTAATACATTGGCCAAGAAATGAAACCGATTTTAAAGCCACCCTTTCCAAAGAGATACCCTTTGAAGAAACTCTTGATGTTCTCCTCAAACTTGAAGAAATGACATGAATTTCTTATCACTTTTATAGCTTTAGACAAGCGGAGAGAAAACTAGCTTTTTATGCAGGCAGAGGTGATCGTCTTGATGGAAGCGCATACCAGAAAGCACATTCATTAAGCTTATCACGGGAGGGGGGAGCAGAGGCTTTGCAACATCTTGCCCAGGCTCCCTCATCTTCCTCTGCAGCAGAAATTTAACTGAAGATAATTGGAAAAAGAGTTGTCAATAGAAGTAGCTTGTGCTTTGCTCGGCACAACTTTCAAAGTTTCAACTCAAAACCTGGTTGCAGATGCCAGATCTAATTACTGGCAAGCAAGGTGACCCAGTAAAGCCACACAGGTAACAGCCCAGAGCTGGTGCCACAAGAAAGAAAAATTAAGATGGGGAGAGAGGAAGCGAACTGGCCAGAAGGGAGTTCCAGGATCAAAGTTCTCACATACAGGACTGGAAAGTGCATCTTTAAGCAGTAAAAGAAAGTTATCGAGTAACATTTATTTATTGTCTGTCATGTGGGGAGACTTCTCCTGCAAATGATTGTCTGCCTCAAATTTGGAGGGGGAAATACTTCCCCTCTCCCTGTCCCCTTCAGTGTGCACGAACATACAAGGGGCTCTCCTGGGAGCTGGCAGACCCTGCAGAGACAGGGGCTTGCCTGGAAGGCAAACTCCAAAAAATTAACGTAGAGAAAACCCCACGTGAGGTTAGAAGGCCAGACCAGTGGGAATAACTCCACATAGCACCCTGATAACAACCTGCTCCAGAAACTGGAGTCAAATCCGCTTCCAGCCTTAATTATCTGGAATACAAGGTTAGTCACCCAAGTTATAAAAAGCTATAAAGTCTAATTGCTTTACGGCCCACAAAAATCAGTGATGCTCCGTTCCCGCTTCCTCCCATTTGACTATACATGGCTTGGGTTAGAGGCGGCGCAGCCCTGGCAGGAGAGCGGGATGAAGGTCGGAGAAGAGACTCTGCAGGGTCTCATGGTGAGCTCGCCGTGGGTGACGCAGCCCAGACCCCCCCGTGCCGATCTGGCCGGAGCCTGCAGAGCTTCGGGATCGCCGGGGGCTCCGCAGCACATGGCCCTGAGCAGATGAATCTTTCTGGAAGACGTACAGTATACACGCTCACAGCTGCCAAAGGGTGAGGTCATTCTGGAATGAGTTTTATTTATTCAGGAAATATTTCTGGAAATATTTACATGTCAAGATTACATGTTTAAATTCTTTGACAAAGCAAGATCTGGGCCACATGCAAAACTTCTAAAGAGCTTTGCAAGTATTTCTTCAGATTTTCCTGCACACAAAAGCCTTTTACTGTATCACCATTCTGGTGGCAGCAATAGATCCTTTCTCCAAAATAAGGAGACGAAGTTCTGTAGTGAAGACTCCAGTTCTCAGCTGAGCAGGAGGCTGCAACTTCTCTTCAGTGCAAAGACAAGGAAAGGGAGTTGCTTCACACACTTGGGCTCAGAACAACATTTGCAACTGGATCCTCCTTATCAGTGCAGAGATAAATTCAGTAAGGTTCCTGTGAAGGGGAGGGCATCCAGGCCTGCCAGGGTCAGCACCTCCAAGCAGGGGAG
>Ga0065711_1030757_pt1 | contig 31536 bp, 22 predicted proteins | sample Hoacrofraction12_FD_59098 | JGI IMG/M metagenome (GOLD analysis project Ga0065711, IMG submission 59098) | Hoatzin crop microbial communities from Cojedes, Venezuela - Epithelial fraction 12 v2 (version 2) | ecosystem: Host-associated > Birds > Digestive system > Esophagus > Crop | place... | reverse complement strand
GGGGGGGGTGTGTGTCTCCTGTCCAGGGCCTTTTACCAGAGATCAAAGTGGCTGTGAGACAGTGAAACAGAGACGCTGTGATGGGGCAACAGGGTTTAGTGGGAGCGTTCAGAGAAGGGTCGGGTTCGGGTGGGAGCTGGTGGGCTCCAAGTCCTGTGAAACTGGAGCCTGGCAAGGGGCAGCAAGAGCCAGTGGCTGACGGGGGGGAGGCCCGGTGGGTTAGGGGCGGTGGCTCGCTGCTGTCGCCGGTGCCGTGACACGCTGTTAGAAGCATTGCTCTGCCAGAAAGAGACAAAGACATGAGAAAACCTTCAGCTGGAGCTCACGCCCTTGGATTTACCTTTGAGGCATGTCGCAATATACGTCTGTCCTGAAACCGCTTTCATGGTGGCTTTCCCTAGGATAGGCCTACCTGGGCACGAGTACCTCGCCTCACCTCAGCAGCTCCCTTCAGGCACCCAATACAGCACCTGGCTCAGCACTGCTCTTCACAGGGGGCCAGTCCATCTGCTACCATCAACCCGTTTGCCCTTCTAGCATCCCTGGGGCACATGTGCTCTGCTTTAGCAACTTCGCCAAAGGCGTGGGGACCCATAACTACACTATGGGAGGATTACCCAGCACTAGGAAGCCATCAACAAAACGTGTGTGAAGTTAGTCAGCAGTGTGACCACATGCACTGGCTACCACTGACCTTTTCAAACATCTGTCTCTGCTTTGCCGACATCTGCTCTTGGTTCTGAACACCACACCTCTAGTTCCACTTTGACTAAAAGAAGATCGTTGACATTTGACTCTTCAGCAAACCCCTTCAGAGCATCCTACTGTCCTCCCGCAGCCATCCCTCCTCCCTGCCCTAGGTGTCATGCCTGGCTTCTTATTTACACCTTGCACTCTGGCCAAAACCCCCTGGTTTTTATTCTTTGCTGTTTTTGAACTGGGTTGACAGTAGTTAGTAATCAGTTTACTCCAACTAATGGCCTGCACACACACAATTTCTCCTACTCTTACCAAATATCAAAATATTTATACAAAACAGGATGCTTTTAGAAGGAGAGGCTGAGATGTAACCCAGAATCTCAAAAAAGGATAAAAGCCAATGCACGGCAGCCAGACGCTGTGCTCTGCCTGGTACATACCCAGATTATGAGGTTGGATTGACATACTCCAGGCTGCTGGACTCTTCTGGCAAGGGAGACTCTTTTATTTTTAATGACTATTTCAAAAGACTCGGAGTTTATTCCAGTGATGCTTCTCATGGAGCCAAAGCAATAAGAGGCTGTTTTCAAAATTGGTTTAACCACAGTTTCTTCCCGTTTGCCAAACCCTAGCAGCCCAGGCTCCAAAGCTCTTTTCATGCCAGCCATCCTATACCCCAGTCCCAAATACATAACACAATCCCGTTTGATTTTGATACTACAACTGAATTGTCCGATCCCAGTCCTGTGGTTTCAGACCCAGCGCAGGGAAATCTGGGAAATTTCACACTTGTATGGAAAATAGCTTGAGGGCAGTGAGTAAAATGAAAGTCTATGGAGGCTGGTTTTGGTTTTCGTTGTTGATTGTGTCGAGATGGTTAAAGAATAGCTGGGAAGGGATTAGGCATGTTAGCTTGCTGCTGGAGGAGGAAAGCTGCGTCTTGGCGTTTCTTTCATGGGGAGCTGGTCTCAGGATGACTAGGAACAGTCACTGAACTGAACAATTAATTGTCCGGTTGCCCTGTAATCTCCCCCATCACTTTTGCATTTTTCTCAAAGTTTGAAAGAGACATTGTGAGATTAACCCCATTTTTCCTGGAATCCATCTCAATCCCAATTTACCTTAGATCTCCTCCAACCTGTGAACCTCTGTTGTGGGAAAGGGGACATTTATATTGAAATATGTCACAAGATGAGCTGGGAGGAAGAAAGAGGAACATTTCAGGTGTGCAGTAGTATGAAGGTAATTTTTCACCCTTGATTCTGATGTAAACAGGTTCGGAGACCTTGCCAGTGGGCTTTGTGTGCTTATAAAATCACGAAGCATTTTGAGATCCAAAGGCAGGAAAAGACTGTACTAGCACTACTTCTTTATGAATGTGTTTTCCATTCTTTCTCATTTGTTCTTCTTACAATGTTTGTTTTTCCAGCTCTCTACATGTCTTCTCTTTCCTGTCTTAGCTGGGAGATGGGCAGATGCCTTGGTCCGTCTCCTCCTCTGTGGCCACACGTTGCCTGCGCTGTCAGACACAGCTCGTTAGATGGTCCTTGGGACTGCCAGCCCTTTGCAAGTCACGCAACACAGCATAACATTTTTTTACCTATACTGATCCCTTTGGTGTTACAAATTGTAGGAGGGAGACGAAGGCCAAGGACTTCAGATCTGCCTGGGTGGGAAGAAACACAGGGCAGTTGCATTCCTTTTGTCTCCCCTTCTCCCCTCGCCTGCTAATACTGCCTGTGATAAGGCAGGGTATTCATATAAAAAGCACTGAAGAGGAAGAAAATCCATAGTCATGACAGCAGGACAAAAAACTGAGAAATAAACACAAAAGATTTCAAGTCCTGCAAATAGAAGCCCTCATTTCAGATGAGTATTAGATCAGACTCTCCTCTGCAGCTCTCCAGAAGCATTTATCTGACTTTTTTCTGAGCTGACCAAAGTCAGAGCACAGACTGCCCTGCAGGGAAGTGCCTGCCAGCCACCACCTCTGAACAAACATTTCTCAAATGAAGTCTTACTTCACAAGAAAAGACAAACACAACGTCCAGCCTGATAGATGTCTGCGTTTGATAGACGCAAAGAGCCAAGCGCTTGGAGCCAGGAGGAGGTGAGCATCTCTGCAGGGACAACTAGCAGAAGAGCCCCACTTCCTCAAGCACGTCCTCCTGCTCCCACTGTGCAAAGCCTGGGTTTGAGTCTGGCAGCTGAGAATTTGCCCTCTGCCCAGTTCCCAGCACCTGCAGGCTGCTTTCCACCGGAGCCAGGCCAGCTGCTCTCCCAGTCTCTAAAGGGCACACGTTTCTTTTACACTGTTTTTCTACTCAGATTTATTTGCATAAAATGAATGTTCTTTAAACCCAGGTTCTTCTTTTTTCAAGATCAAAAGCTTAGTGCCCTTCACTGCAGCTGTGTCTATCTTTTAATGTGTAAGCCAGTGTTATTTTAAAGATCTACACAGCCTGGCTTCAGGGAGCTCTTCTCTCCTGCAGTGCAAGAGGCTTCAGGAGAACATGTATCAGTGTAAACTAAATCCAGAAGAATAGAGACGAGTGTAAAGCAGGGAAGCAGCATCTGGCATGATAAATATTCAAGCATACCTATTTCACATGAGGTATCTAACTCAGAATCTTTTCTGAGTCACTGTTTTGGTTCCCAAATTTTAGGCCTTGAAAAGAGAAAAGCGGGTAAATAGAGGCAGTGCTTACAGAGAGAGAGTCAAGCATCAAACTAACGCTTTTCCTTTCACCTCCGAACAGGGATTTCTGCAACTGTACCGTAACAGTTTGAAAAAGCCATCTGTAGGAAAAAAGAAGATTATTTGTATGACTATTTGTTGTCACCTCAATTTAATAACTGATCAATTGTAGTCCATGAATTAGTCCTACAGATTGCTAGTGGAGACTAGAAATCTAGTGATTCCATCTAAGCAGATTGGCTACTTGCATTAACCAAGACACTCTTATCACGTTTTGGCTGCAGATTTAGTTCAGTACAACTCTTGGTGTCAGTCTAATCTCAGTGAATGTCTACAGGAAAATGTAGAGGATTCTCTGCGGTCCTTCTAGGCCTTCATAAGAAACCAATCCTTGGCTTAACAGCTTTGAACCCTGTGTGGAGAAACTCTTTTTTATCGAACTTCTATCAAGTGCTATTTTGGGGAGGTCTAGAACCTCTACTTCTTATTTGTGTTGAACAATTTTCCCTGCTGTAAGACCCCAGATTTCCTTGTTTGTGATTTTGCCAAACTTAAAAATGTTTTGGCAGGAGATTCTCCATGCCAAATACGCAGCTTGAGCTACTTCCAAGATCCAAGTTAAGGATGAAAAATTCTTTTTTTCTCATGACCTGAAATTCTTGAGTGCCCTTTTTTTGGGTGGGGAGTGAGGATGGGATGAGTGACAGTTCTTTCCCTCTCCAGAAAGAGCTTGGAGTGTGGCAGAAGCAGTGGGTAGAGTGCAGAGCATGGAGCAAAAGAACAGCCTTTGAATGCCCAGAGCAGTCCTCGAGGTACATTTCCAGGCTGTGATCTCAGGACCTGCCGGAGCCCGTCCTGTCTGAGCACAAACAGAAAGGGAGCGAACATTGCAGCAAGGCAGCAGGGGGGTAGGAAGGACAGTACCGCCCCAGAGAGCTGGATTCTCCCTGTCCCTCTGCCCCCGGTGACACAGCACACGTCATTCAAATGGAGGTAGGTAGTGCCACTGAAAAAGCCAGGGGGACTGCTTTGGGCAGATGAGGTGCCGTGCTTAAAAATCCCGAAAAATCAGGTGAGACACACTGCAAACAGAACAATCAATTTTCTGGCAAGCTCTGGCTGTCATGATTTGTATGGGTGAGTATAGATGGGATCTTCACTCACAAACATGCCAATCTCACAGGCTGTCTTGAAAATAATAATTGTTTTCTGTGGAGGACAGACGCTGCAGTGATGACTACCACAGAAGGATAACATGGCTGTGTCATTCAAAGTGCTAAAACAGAGCGTAATGACCTTATTTCTGGTATTGCTTAGCTTTTGAGTACTTGTCTTGGCAACCTTTGTGTTGTTCTTCTAATAGAGGTTTTGTGTGCGATAATATGACTCTGACAGGCTGGAATGCCAATTACTAGGCAGGCTTCTTAATCTCTTTCTAACTTTACAGTTCCAACACGGAAAAAGCCCAGCCCTGAAATTGGGTTGTCAGACATGATGTAAAACTATGGTTTTCACCCATCATCTGTGGATCCCTGGAGCACCTCATGGGAAGATTGTCCAAGTTAATTGCTTGTTGTCAGCCAACTTGCATTTGAAAAGCAGGATCTTTCCCTCCACTACATGTTCTTTAGAGGTTTGCAAATTAAAAACGTGGGTTTGAAGTATCAAGGTTGATTTTGCTGGTGTCCTGTTGCTGGTGGCTTGCCAGTGGGGTGTGACTGGATACATTTGAGTGTTGCCATGCGATTAGAACAAAATAAACTTATTGGAATAAAGATTGCATTCGATGGTTTATTTTTTGTGTGTGCCTGTGAATTGGCCATCAGCAGGTTATGATGGTTTAGAGCATTTCTGCGTAATCAGAATTACTCTGGATAACTCCCTGTTCAAAAGCAGTTTGGGAGCAGCCTACAGCTAGTATGAAGTATTTGGACACTGACCGAGTTGACTGAATTCGTGAATCATGAGGATGGTTTTGCTCCTTGTTCTCCCATCGGGCAAGTGAAACTTAGCTTTGGGTTTCGTGCATGATCACTCCTCTTGTACAAGTCCAAAATTGCCCTTTTCTGTGAACATTTCCAAATGTTTCTTAAAAATCTACTGCTCGGCACAAACAATAGAGCCTGTCAAATCCAATGTGCACTTGGACACCTGCAGGGCCTCTGGAAACTAGCTCCTGATCGCTGGAGAAACACGAACAGCTTAAATGAAAAGCAGTAAATGCTTCACCTCACACTTCCTTTTTATTAAAATGCCTACAAACTTTTTTGGCCTTTATGATATTCCTGTAGTAAGTGAATCACTTGTAAAGATGTGAATGAATGTTTCCAGAAAATGTTTTGCATACACAAGATCTGGTCAGGGAAATTGCTTGGTTGTGTACAGGACACCCTCTGGAAGAGCTGCGTGCCACTTCTGGGTCACTACAGCACACTAGATGTTGCAGAAGCAAAATAACTGTAACATGGCATCATAAATCAGAACACAGTAATTTCCCTTGCTGACTACTATAAGTCTGTTAACTCCTGGGTGTCATGGATTTTGAGCAGCTCTGACAGGGCTGATACTAAGCTGTGCATTACTTATTAGGTTTGTTAATTGCAAGATTGCCTTTTATGGATTTTGAGAGAGAAACCCCATAAATATTAGCAGCTTCCACAGTTTTTTGATAAAAAAATGTAGCTGCTCTTTAAAGAACAGAAACCTAAAGGGTTCAGTAAAGGAACAGGATATTTTGCTCAATCGTTTCACACTCTGGACACAAAGGCTAACAGAGGGCTGTTTTAAGGGGAGGAGGAAGGGGACTGGAAGGGTTTTGGTCTGTCCTCCAGATTTCCCCATCTGAGCCCAGCCGTTGCATTGCTACTGCCTTACAGATAGCCCTGTAGGTAGCCAGGCTGTTGGTATTCTGCCACATGGACAACCAGGATTTGAACGTTGCAGTTAGGCTTAAATCAGCACCTGTGGAGGGACTTCATTTCAACCGGGGCCAGCCACCCAGGCTCCCTTTTTAGTCAATGCAGAGAGGGGGGCAACTGTGGAGCACGGTTTTTTAGACATCCATTTTAGGATGAGACATTACATGCCCAAGACTCCACTACCCGTATTGACTAGGTCTCTGTGTACTAAACCTTATTTATTATGCCACACCCGGATGTCTAGCGTGTCTCTTGCACTGTAGGTCCCGTAGCCACTCACACTGTAGCTGCAGCTCCCCCAGCTAACCACGCTGGGCTGTACTTGCGGGTCTGGCTGGGAAGTCGCTGCAAGTATAGAAGACATTTACAGGGTCTCAGCACTTAGCTGAGCAGTTGTCCAAGACAGGAGAAGCTACGCTTAGGAGGCAGTGAGCTGTGGGAGCCAGGGCTCCCTAGCTCCCTGCCACTTTCCCTGGAGCTGCTGGACAGGAGCAGTGGTGTACAGAGAACCGCAACAACCCGAGTGCAACGGCACCTTGCTGTGACGTCTTCTGGGACACCAGCAGATAGGAGGAGATTGAATTACTTCTCCCTGTGATCCATATCTCGCTTCCATACTAAGCTGTTCTCGCTCTAAGAACCTTGCTTGCATGCACTTCTCCCCATAACTCAGAGTCTTTTCTTTCCTCTGTAAATTACATGTGTAATGCACTATAGACCCCCATTTATGAAAACAAGATCTATAACAAAACCCTCTTAACACCAGTAAATCTTCTTTTAATGAATTGGGCCTGTAGCTTCAATTACGAAGCTGGGCCGTGACGGCTGCTGAGCGAGCCATGCCAACAACAACACTGAGGCAGATCACTGTCATAAGGGTGTTAGGAGAGTCTCGGGAAAGGCTTGGATGCTCCCTCTTTCCCTGCGAGCACTTTCACATCTGCACTGCATTATATCCCCATCCAGATGACTTCGCTGGGATCTCCAGTGTTCTTGGGAGTATTTACATTACCGGAAAAGAAACCACTAATTTATTTGTTCAGTCTTCCACAAATATACCCATAGCCCAGTGTGAAACAGCTCACATTTATCTGGTTTGCTTTGTTTTCAAATGGACCTACCCTGGATTTTCAGTTTTACAGTGTGTATAAAGAATTAAACTCTTTAATGAGATTGTAAACCCTCTGGATCATAGTTTTACCCTGTTTTTGTGCACTATGTACCATCAGAGACTACTCTCCTTCAGCATTATTAGAGAGAGAGCACATCCAGGTATCCTATAGCAGCTGGATGGGCCACTTATGGGGAGGGGCAGATCTCGTGGCTCCCACATGGACAGCCGATGTGAGAAGGCCAGAGATGCTATTTCTGTCCTTTCCCTTGGGTGGTACATTTGGGCCATCCATAGGACAGGGTGTTGCGGAGCCAAATTTTCCCTTCTCTGGCAGTGAGAAATTTTCAGTGGACACTCAGACAGGAGATGCTCTTATGCTTGTGGCCTTGGGCACAGAGAAGGGGGCAAAACACAAAGCAAATGCTCACTTCCAAACCTTCCTGTCCTCCTCTGTGACCAGTGTGATGATAAAAGCTCGAGGGACCCAACTGCCTGCTCCTGCTCTGTGCAGAACCTCAGATTTCCATCTTTAATGTGGAGACCAGGATGATTTTCACCCATTCTTGTCATATTGACACCAATTACAAGCTTTTTTTGTAGAATCGTACAATGGTTTGGGTTGGAAGGGACCTTCTAGATCATCTAGTTCCAATCCCCCTGCCAGGGGCAGGGAGACCTTCCACTTGACCAGGTATTCAAAGCCCCATCCAACCTGGCCTTGAATGCTTCTGGGCATGGACATACATAACTTCTCTGGGCAACCTGTTCCAGAGCCTCACCACCCTCATAGTAAAGAATTTTTTCCTTATATCTGATCTAAATGTACCCTATTTCAGGTTGAAGCCATCACCCCTTGTCCTATCACTGCATGCCCTTGTGAAAAGTCCCTCTCCGTCTTTCTTGTAGGGCCCCTTCAGGTACTGGAAGGCTGCTGTAAGGTCTCCCCGCAGCCTTCTCTTCTCCAGGCTGAACAACCAAAGTCTCTCAGACTTTCCTCATAGGATAGGCATTCCATCCCTCTGATCATTTTTGTCGCCCTCCTTTGGACCAGCTCATCCATGTCTTTCCTGTGCTGGGGGTTCCAGAGCTGGACACAGGACTCCAGGTGAGGTCTCACCAGAGCGGAGCTGAGGGTGCACTCAATCCCACTATCCATGTTGCCAATAATGATGTTAAACAGTGCCGGTCCCAGTACCGACCCCTGAGGAACATCACTTGTCACTGGTCTCCACTTGGACATCAAGCTCTTAACCACAACTTGCTGAGTGCGACCATCCAGCCAATTCCTCATCCACCAACTGGTCCAATCTGTCAAATCCATGTCTCTCCAATTTAGAGACAAGGACATCATGCAGGACAGTGTCAAATGCTTTGCACATATCCAGGTTGCTACCTGCTTCTCTTGGCCTCACAGAGTAGCTCTCTTGAGTCATCTTGGTGTTGGAGCAAAACTCAATATTGCAGAGGACCTCTTTGGCTCCATTTTAGTTTTAGACAGCCTTCACGTGTCCTGTTTTCTGTCTTGCTGCAGCAGGCTGAGTCATGTTGATTTAGTGATGGAAGATCCCTAGATGGAGAAATGGGAGAAAGGCATATTAAAACAATAAATTTCACTTACTGGAATGCTTGACCTAGAGACACCTGGGCCCGTGGACTTTCATCGGTGAAAGTGAATGCTGGTCTAAGTAGAGCTAGTGCAGCACACAGGCACTCTTGTGTACTGCAAGGTGGACTGCAAGGTGGGGTGATGTCTGGACTGACAACAAAACCAGACACCCAGCTTGTGAAAGGGAGATCGCTGAGCACTGATGAGAACTACTAAGGTTTCTGTGTGTTGTAGTATCTCCTTCCCCTAAGTTATGTGGTTTATTAGAACTGGTAAAGAAAAAGATATTGAAAGCATGAACATTTCCAACACAATCAGCTAAAACTGGACTTCTACACAATGTTAATGATCCAGCTTTGTTACTGCTGTTGCTTCTATGGAAGTGCCTTGCTTGGACAGGAGTCTCAGTTTGGGGAAAATCTGGAGAAATTTGGGGAATATTTCTGTGTAGGTTTTGAGTTTGTTTTTTTTTAAAGGACTTTTTAAATTTTTTAATGGATAACATTCAAAAATTTAGAATTTCAAGTAGGGTTACTGCAAAGATGTATTTGTAAGTATTCCCTTACTTTAATTAAATCTAAAAAAAAAAATCTGATTAAAATAGGTACATTCTGCAGAAGATGTCCCTTCTGCATACCCTGCCCAAGTCCCAAATTAGAGCGCAGTCCTGCATGGCGTTTCGTGGCTCTGCAGGTTTGCCGACTGGGGAGGGGTGGCCGTGCCCGGCTGCTCGCACCACAGGGCAGGGGTAGCTGGGACAAAGCCAGCGGCTGTCAGCGACGGTCGTACCCAAGAGCATCAGTGTGGGGTGAGGAAGAGGAGAGGCGCGTGGGTGTGCATTCTGGTGACATCCACGCGACACCTGTGGTGCGTGGGGATTTGGGGATGGATATTTCCCCTGATAGCTCAGTTTCTGCAAACCAGCTAGGGGCACATCAGTGAGGTCAGGCATTGCTCATAAGTCATAAATGAGACAGTGCTACAGCTCACTCGTTATCTATATATCAAACCCTAAATGTTCTGGTCTGGAAAATAATTTTGCTGGTTTAGACTAACCGTTAAAGGCCTCGGACTCAGGGTCAGCTGCACGACCCAGGAGGGGATTTAAGGGAAGGGTGTGACTGAGAAAGCAAGAGAAAAACCCCTAGGACTGCAGCCAGTTTTAGTCAGAGGAACTGCTTTGTTATTGTATTACAGCTGCATGGTGTTTTTAACTATAAACTACACTTCAGACCCAGGCTGAAATGGGCTTGGGTGCCGCAGTGATTCATACAGCAAAACAATTTACAAATCCCACATGAAGCAGTGTTTGAAAGTCCTTTGAAAGCATTGTTTGGCCAGCAGCAGGGCTCTTTTCAAGCCTTTCTCTGGTTCCAACTCTTATTTCTAGAAGGTGCAGCTATACAAACAAGTGACTGTGGGGATGCGCATTTAAATTACATCACATCATGTTTTCCACAGCAAGGTCCCATTCACAGCCTGTGGTAAGTGAAAAGTTGCCTAACCGTAAAGGGAAATTTGCTCCAAGGCAAGAGGCTGCCTCTGAGAAGTTGTCACTAGTAGCTACACTGACACTGTAAATCCGCACCTCCACTTCATTCAGAGTAATCTGTTCGCGTAGCCCTACCCTGCGTTGTTAATACACTTGCTAGAGGTGCGGTTTCATGCATGCAAGAAGCAGCCATGCAGGAGGTGCATACAGGGTGTGCTGAGTATTGGAAATGGATACAGCTACTTCAGCAGCCAACAGGGAAAGAGAAGGGCAGTGTAAATGTCACTTCACAAGCCTCCTCCACCCATTTCTTGGAAAATTCTGGCTAGTGGAATGTTTTCCAAATGAATCCTAATTTGACTCTCGCAATCAAAAGGAGGTGGGCTGAATTTGCCATCTGCTCCATCAGACACAACGCAGTAACTGGCCATGTCAACAGCGCGTGGAACTATCAGGGACCTGCTGGAGACACTTGCAGCCTCGCCGGAAAACAGCTCCCGCACTTCTGACAAGCTCCTATAGACACTGCATGGCCTGGGTTGGTGGAAGCCCCATCTCATTGTGTGGAGAGGCCATAGACTCAGCGTAGACTTCATTTTATGGGCTTCATTCATAGACTTCATTTTATCTGATACCCTCTTTCATAGGAGCAAAAGGGAAACAATGCGTGAATGGGACAAGGATTATACTATTAAGTCTATCCATATTCCCCCACAGCCAGGATTTCTGGTGCCTCCAATTCCCTATATAAGTGATGAGGTTAAATAGCGCCAGAGAAATATGGGCTAAGGTTGGACCTCCAGCCAGCCAATATCTAGGTAATAATTTAAAATATATTATTCATGAACACTTTATTAATGTTCACATTAAGTCATTATAATTCTTTCAGTACCAATGACCCTACTTCACATGAGAGGTGTTTAAAATTAGCTTCTGTTCAGCCCTTTCCAGCCAAATAAAATCAGTTCATCCTGTCTCGCTTAGATCAACAAACACTGAACGTAATGAACTCGCCCTGGTCTATGCCTTATCTTGCCAGGATGGGAAAAGGAACGTACCACAGCAAAACATTCCCCAGCACTTTCCTTTGACAGTGCACAGTCCAACTTGGGCAAGGACCGTGGCAGTGCCGCAGGGTGCTACGCCATCCCGACTCCTCCGCCCGCTGAGCCGGCCCTCCCCACCGCCAGCTGCTCCGGAGGGCGATTTGACAGCGCAGTGGGTCCTGAGGTTACACTGCTTTGCAGGAGGGCTCAAGGAGGGATATTCCCAGGAGCAGCCCCTCTCCTGCCCCGTGGCCCCTGGGCAAGGCACGGGGTGGCTGCGGTGCTGGAGGCTGTGCGAGCAGCCCTGGTGCTGCACTGGTGATGTGGGAGGTCCGGGCTCTGCAGCAAGCAATGGGAAACCAGATCACCTCATGAGTGAGCCCCACTCATAATGATGGAAAGAGGAAATTTTGGGTATACCCACCCCCATCTCTACTAAGAGTTTGAAAGCAGAGCACTGGGAGTGTTTTTGAATCGTGAAAGCAATGCCAAGAACAAAACTGTAGAATAATGTCAGGTTCTTCTGATTAAATCTAAAATTTTCCCACTATTACTTGAAAATTAGAAGCAGGCAAAACTATCCATCATGTTATAGATAACTTGGCTGCAGAAATGCGGCATCAGCATATGCTGAAAAGTAAAAGCTAACATGATTAGTAGACTATTAATTCTAGCAGAAGCCTTGCCTGTATGGGATCCATATGTTTAGCAAGTAAGATCTTTGGAGCAAAGACTAGCTTTTCTGTGTATCTGTAAAGCAGGTGGCACAGGTCTGACCATTAGACTAAAAATCTGGTATTGCAAAATTGACAATGGCCTTTGAGAATGTTGGCCCATCTGAAGAGTTGCCAGAGTCTTGTGCTTCTATTGATCCAAAGCTTGAAAGTTTCATTCCTCTGAGCTGCTCGGGCTCACTTGGATCCGCCATCCAGAAGTGTCCATCCAAAAACTAGGTTTTCAAAGCACATTGCAGCTCCTGGAGTTCGTAACAGCTGTGATTACAGAACTGGTACTCAGTGCTCTACGTGATGCAGTTTGCATGGCAATGATTGGACACTGGCCCCCCAGGCCTCCCGAGCCTCTATTGTGTTCTGGTTGGTGTTTCCCAGGTGCTTTAACCTAGCAGCTGCAAATACCCCTTTTCCCATTTGTGAACTAAAAAAAAAAAAGGACTTGATTAAAGACTGTTAAAGACTTGATACCTCCTAGTATGATTAGCCCCACTGAACTGCAGTGCTTTTCTTTTCCGAGGGAAAAAGGACAAGAAATTGCCTCCTGCTCAGTTTTGTTGACAGTTTGGCAGAAGGTCTTTAAAGAAAACACTATCAGCAAATGTCTTGTGGAAAACAAACTTTACCATCACTTGATCCAAATAGCCCCATTAAATCATGTTAAATGTTTTCTATGCATCCACGAAGGGTATGACAGCTGGTGTCTCCGTATCACTTCAGCCTGGGTTAGGTTACAAATTATACGCATACCATCCTCTGCTAGCCTGCTTCTCATGAACCCAACTTGGCCCCTCCAAATCAATTTGGCTATAGCATTTCTGGCCTGATCTTTAGTATTTTAACATGAATAATGTATGTTGCAGTTCATCTGTCCCAGGATGCTCGTTTCCTCAGTGGGATCCATGCACGTTCCCTTTCCTGGGAAAGTCAGCGATTTCCTTGTGGTGGGTGAAAGCTTGCCACCACGGCCGCTCGCTGCCGAAATAACTATCCCTTGCCCAGGAACATGCTGTGCTATGCAGCTCCCAGCCTGCCTTGTCTGACCTCCAGAACCACACCGTACCACGGCTCAGTCACGGGATTTGTGACAGCCCAGAGCAAACCTGCAGAAGACCAGTAGACTCTTTCCTATCTATGGCCTCTCCATCATTTTAATGTCACCATATTTCATTAATTCCAGCAACTGTTATGTTAAAAATCTTGTTTACAGATAAAGAGGAAGCCCATTTTATACTAACTGAAACCTCAAAAACTATTCAAGAATCACTGCTAGTCTAGATCTAATTGTTACAGAAAAAGAAAGATCAACAACAATGCAGTTAAAATAATTTCAGGCACACTGATTTTCTACCCCTTTTCCTGGTGTCGGGCTGCTCCTCCATGCCCTGAGGTGGATGGGCTCAGTCTGATGGGGCTGGGGGTGTTGCATCTGGAGTGCTTTGCGGGGAGGAGCATAATGTTGATGATGTCTCCTCCTCGATCGAGGATCCACTTGGAGTCATTTTCGTAAGTTTGCTAACGTGGTTTTTTTACACCTTTCTCTTTGTCCACTGAGTCTGCAGCTCCATGTTTCAATGGACTCTACTATATGTGGTGCCTTTTACGTATGTTAGGTACAACTTCCTTGTTCTCCTTTTTACCCTGCAACCAGTTTTGTCCAGCTCCACTTTTACTGAGCTGGCTGTGGGAGAGACTTTTATAGCTGTGGGATCACCAGTGCCAGCCTGTGCCCCAACTCCCACCGTCCCACGGCTGTGCTCCTCCGCGCCTCACCCTGTGCTTCCACTCCTCGAGGGATGTTGCAGCAGACCTCTCCTCCTCTACACTATTATATTAGTCATAAATATCTCATTCTGCACAGAATAGCTGTTATCTCTATAAAAGTATGCTCGTACCATGGAAAGATATCCAAAAGTAAAACAAATTAGCTTTGCACACGCGGTCACTTAGAGAACTTGCTGCCACAGCTAAATGAAGGAAAACACAGTAAAACAAAGCTGAGAGCAGGTCAAGGAAAGTTCAGACCAAGCGCAGCCTGAGTCCCTCAGTGCTGAGGCCTCACCAGCCCAGTGCAAAGCTCCTGGCCCGCTCCTGGGAGAGGCCATGCTGCACTACAGGGCGACGTCGTGGCGCGGGGCTCTGCTCAGCTTCACGGACGATGGCTTTTCCGGGGCCTCACCTTAAAACCAGATCGCAGGCTTTGGAGCATGCGAGGATGGATGACGGTGACGTGCAAAGGCAATGGCATGTTTCATGTGTTGTACAAGTCTGCGCTTGCGTTTTTGATTAGCTGTTTGAAAGCTGCTAGTGCAGGAGCTCTGCTGTGGGTGATGGAACAGGTATCTCTTGCTTTTCATCTCTTGAGCTGCTAGCCTGTTTTAACAGAGGCAGAGGCTGGGTTTGACAGCCCAGCTGGCTCACCTTGCCAGCTTCCAGGGGAGAGCAAAGCACTTTCTCACATTTGGCAGGGGCAGCTTGTCAAAATTCTTTTATTTTCCCTTTCAGACACATCGTTTCCCAGGTAAACACCTCCCAGGAACTTCTGGCATCACTGCATTATATTTGTGTCCTTTACAGAGGTATGAGTGGCCCCGTCTGCATCAGGCTGGCTGAGTTAGAGTCATGGGGCACTTGGCACTTTTAACCCAAGCTGTCAATAAGTCTCTTGCCCTGACAGTGCTGCTGTAATAAGACACTTAGTGCCGCCGAGCGAGGAAAATGCCACTTCTGTTTGCAAAATGGACACACTTCCCTGGGCATTAAATGAAGCCGGTCACTGTCCATATGGGCTGGCAGTTATCTTCTGCTCCTTGCTCCTTGATTTACTCTGTGTGTGAGCAGCGCAGCACATCAATATTGCAAATTAAATACCAAGCAGATAGGTGATCTTTGGGGTTTGCATCTGGGAAGCAAACAACTTTCAAGCAGAGGTTTCAGCTCTTCGTTTGTGCTGTTCAAATCATGGCACGCAGCTGATCGCTGTTTGATCAATGGTTTTTATGCTGCTCCAGTCTGCAAAGTCTGTTCAGGCCTTTTTATTTTCTCTTTCTCCCTCTTCCTCTCTCTGTCTCTCTCTTACATCAAAGGCTGGTTGAAGCCTTTAGACTAGTATTACACCATTAACTGGTTAAGTGGAAGCTGCTTAAAATCATGCATAATTACACTGTCTTTGCATATCTGTTTTCCTCAGCAGCCCTCGTGGCGTGTGGAATCAGTGTGTCTCTCAGATGTATCAGGGACAGGCACAGTTTAGCCAATGAAAATGCTAATTAGAGTGGAAAAATTTATTGTATGCATCCCACATGTTTAGCTCTAAAAAAATGTGGAAAATCCTTAGCCGTAACACTCTAAAGATGTCAGACACTTCTCAGACAATGTCTTGGGAGCCCTAGTAAGCCTCAGCAGAGAGAGATTATTTTGTTAATGCTCCCCCGATAATTAATTCCACATGCACAGACGATACACCATGAGCCCTGTATAATTTTCAACTTCAGGCTTGTGACAGTGGTTTATGTTGAACTTCAGGGTGTGTTTTAAAATACAAAATAACACAAAAGTATGTCTACTGAATATGGAAGCTACCAGATGAAGCCCCTGAGCTAGGAGAGGGCAGTATCCATGACCATACTACACTCCTGTGCATCCTTGTGTCACGTCCCGCACAGTGACAGAGCCTCTGGTTGCACAGGCAGATGCTACATCTCCTGTAGGACCTCTGTCTCACCCGGGGAACAGCAGGCTACCGTTAATTAACCAACAGCTAATCAAGAGATTGGTTTCACCCTATTCCTCAGAGGGTAACCCAGTGCCTTGGGTACTGCAGCCTGCCCAGCCTAGCGCAGGCTCAGACCACAGACCCTGCAGCTGGAACTCAGCAGCAAGGTGCCATTCCATCAGCGAACTGGTGAGGATGTGGTAGTCCTCCCGCCTGCTCCAGGCATCCCCATCCGTCCCAGCAGACCTGGCTCCTTCCTCTGTGCCATCCTTCCCCCCTTCCTGTGGGCAGACCCCACCGAGCTCTCTCTGTCCTTCACTTCCCATTAAAGGGAGGATGCTGCATCCCACCCCTCGCCGCTCTGTTGGCAAAGGACTTTTGGGAGCTCGGGAGGGAGCATGTGCCCAGCACAGAGGGACTGGACTGCAGGGCATCTGGCAGCTGCTCGGTGCCTGCAGTGGCATAGCTGATGTGGTGGCACAGGTCTGGGGTAGAGCCATGCAGCGGCGAATGGGCAGCGGGACAGGATCACATCTGGGGCACCTCTGGAGCTTGGCAGCTTCTGTCTCTAGCAAGCATGTGAGAAGCACAAGTTCTCCGAGGCAAGGGGGACTCTTGACTTGGAGAATGTTCCAAGGACAGTGTGTGTCTGCAATGGTGATGCCAAACTCCTGCTCCAGCACATAGCAGTAGCTAGAGGAGGCTCATCAGAAAGGCCACAAGGAAGGCTGTTAATGTTTACAGTGATCTGAGCAGTGTATATTTTATTTTAGCCTTACTCTTGGAAATGGATGAATTATTTTATGCTGCAGTCCCCAGGTTGCAAGGCCCCTTGCAATGCTAGCACTCTTCCCCAGACCATTTCTGACAGGTAAAGGAGGTGAGACCACATTACTGCCCACGGGAGGGAGGTCCCACTTGTCCCCTTCCTTTTGCCTCCCACCCTGCACCTCGCACGGTGTCCCCGAAGCCACCCGTGTGCCCAGGAGCCTGGCACCGGTGGGAGGCGAAGAGGCCGTGGGGATGATGTCCCCCGCACGCTGGGTGTGGGTCAGGACCCACCTTCCCTTCCCTCGGCCTGGGGCTGCCATGGAGACACAGGGTTTATGGGTTAGTGCAAGAGGAGGGGATCCTAGCCTTGGGAGGAGGAGAGCACTGAAACATAAATAACTGCAGCAAATGAAAATCATGTTAAGAAAACAAGTCTAGAGGTTTAACTGTTAAAGTGGAAAAATCACATTTCATGAACATAATCTTCCTAATCCTGCAGAACACGGCTCTCCGTGCCCCGCAGCACAGTGCTTTCCTGCTCGGCTTCACCTTTGGAGCAAAGCCAGAGATGGAGACTGGCAAGCTGCGGCGGGCGAGTCGGGGCTCTCCCCGCAACCCCAGCCCCGGGAGGGCCCGCGCGCTGCCGCCGCGCTCTCGGCACAAGCCGGTTCAGCCGCCGGGTGATCCTCTTGAATCACTTTTTAACCAAGTCAAGAAGACTTCTATGGCAACAGCTTTGTTTGTGTGTGAGTAATGAGGGGGATTTCTAGCGAAGCAGTGAAGGGGGAGGGAAGAGAAGACCTTTGGCCAAGACTGCTCGCACAAGTGAAAACCAGATTTCCGTCACATCTTGCTTCAGAGTAAGTTTTTGGAGAACCAGAGCTCTAGAAACCTGTAATTACCATTTTCTTTCTCTACAGGTTTCTTTTTGTTTTACCTTTGGGGCACTGTTTTTTCCTGCTCTGGCGGAAGCTGGCTTGCTCTGCGGGCGGGGGTCCCCTGGCACCTACCTGCTGCTGGGTTTCCAGGGGACAGCGGGCTCCTGCGCAGGGTCTGTCCCCCTGCTCTGCCCCCTTCCCTCGCCCTCCGACCCCACTAAGAGCTGACTTTCGCACGCTGTACAGCGCGTCCCGGCGCCCGGGGTGCGAGAGGGTTTGTTGGTTGTACACGGCTGAATCCAGACTGGTTTCCCATTTTGATAGAGCTATATTTAGGCTGTCCAGTAGCTGCGTCCTGGACTTTCTAAAATAAATCAATGCACAAGGCCCCGATTCAGTGTCCGCCTGTGCCGGCGCGGAGCCCTGCCTGCCCATGGCTTGCCTGCGGGCTCCGGAGGCTTTGAACAGCCGCTGGCAGAAATCTGGTTGCGAGTTCGGGGTTTAACAAGTCTCTTCTCCTGCCCCACTCTGCCCTCGTGTCCTGCCTGCCATCTGCTGACCTGCGCTCACGTTAATATAGCTTTGGAATGAATTCAGCTGAACTACAGATTTGCACCTATGCAGAGAGGCCAGAGCTCCTGGAGTATTTTCCTATTTTAACCATCACTCGATACCCATTTAGATTTGTGAAAAAATAACTGCCCTTCTTTGACCTCTGTAGGAAAGAAGTCAAACAAAACAATCTCTTCTATTGCAAGAAGCAGAGTGTCATCCCAAATCTGTATTTTTATCCCAGGGATCCAGTTATAAACTGAACCAAGGCAAAGGACTGTAATTTTCAGAAGTTGTTCTGCAAAAATTGGAGAGCCAGTCACAAGAAATTTTCTCCTTGCTCACCGAAGACTTTTTTTTCCTTATTGTGGACTGGACATTGTGGAGCTAGTTAGAAATGTCAGTCTGCAGGGGTTAGGCCTGAAGGCTTAAATGTGAATTCCCCTATATTTGAAAAGTACAAAGATCTGATTTTGGCCTGTGCCTTTTAGCCACCGATAGTTGGGATTTTAGCCACACACTGTCACTGCAATTGAGAATTCAGAGCTAGAAGTTTCTTTCAGCTCTCTTTTCTGTGAAGACTCTTCTGTGTCTCTGTACGGCTCACTGACATACTTATGTTACGGACTAGCTAGTGATGCTCCCGGCTTGCAGACACCAGCCGTGCATCATCCAGAGATTTTTGCAGGACGGAGTTCCCACTGGGCTGGCAAGGCAGGGTGCCAGCAGCCGGGCTGGCCCCGCAGAGGGTTCACCGCAGAGCAGAGTGGAGGATCTCTGACATGAAAGTGAGTTTTGTGTCTAAAGTGTTGGCCTTGAAGACAGCCACATTCTCCTTTATTTAGAAGTCATTGGAGACAATGTTAGTAATTAATTGGCTGTTCGGTTTTTGTGGTTGAGATAGGATTTTTGTCAAGCTTTCAGTCAGACAGCACTGAAATTGAGACATGCAAAACATCTTCAGACCCCTCTGGGCTAGTCCAGCTCTGTGTCTCTTCTCATGCTGAAGTGTAATTGCATTCTCTGTTTACCAGACCTCGTGTAGCCGAAGTATGTGCGGGTGACATTTATAAATAAAAGGTATCATTGCTGTGGTCATGTAGATTTTGAACAGCACACAGCTATTCACCGAGGTGCAAGCTTGCCAAAATCAGGCAATGTGCACATGAAAAGTTCAAAGGAATGGTCAAAGCCTGCCGAATTGCAACATTTCTCATAAAGAAAAATGCTCTAGTGTATCCGCTGGCGGGAATTCAGTGCCTAATCGGTCCCATCATTGACTGGAGTGATAGGGACACTGCAGCTGGAAAGATGCCATGCTGGGAAGCTCTCACATCTGATCTGTAAATTAATTCTTTGAGATTTTCAACGGTTTTGTCTAATCAGCTTTTTCATTGTTGTATTCTTTTTCAGAAATCTTGTGACTTCTGCTCCAGTGATCTGGCCAGACCCAAGGGTGAGGGGCTGAGGAGCTTCAAATCGAATCAGACATGAGAGCTAAATAAATTGGGGTGTTTTTGGCAAGGCTTCTCTGAAACATAGAAACAGATGTAAAAAGAGGCACAGAGGCAACAGCAATGCCTCGGCTGCTCCTAATGAGAACCCCCACTGGGAGCTGGTTAACCCTGCTCAGGGGCTTGCAGGCTCCAGGCTAACTGGAGAAGAATCAGAAAAGGCAGTGTCAGCACATGCAAGAGTTAAAATGGCTCTTACCAACCTCATGAGCCACCACGGCACGCTGCCGATATTGTGCTGTGGAACGTATCACACAGCCTAGCAAGGCTTCACTGTCTGGCTTGTGAGCTCATGTGCAGTAACCATGAAATGACCAGTTCAGCCATTTTTGGCAGAGCTTGACTAAAGAACATGCCTGAGAAAATGCAGGGACTGTCACGGTCACCAGCGTGGCCTGTGCTGGAATGAAATTCAAGGTATATGAAGGCTTCAAGAAGAGTCATTTTCCAGTGGTGCCAGGTTTGGGGTCCATCTTGCTGCACTGATGGTGCCAGCAAACTCTTTACTGAAAGGAAAAAAGTAAAAAATATGTCATAAGACCCTCCTCAGCGGAAAGGTTGCTGCTGCCCTCTGAATACTGGCTGGAAAAATTCCCATGCACTTGAAGTGCCTGTGGTTATATTAGTCATGCGACGATGAGAAAACAGTCTGCTCCGGGGGCTAGGCTGGCCATGGCTGAGCAGTGAGACGGAGCTGGCTTCACCCAGCTGCTCCACCTTTTCCTTCCAGACCAACACCGAAACGGGGAGAAGCCACTGCCACACATGCATGGCAGCCCAGGTCGGAGAAGTCCGCGGGGCAGGTCTGTTGCTGAAGCCCTGCTGAGGAGGGCACAAGAGGAACATGTGCACGGGGCATTTTCAAGTACTGAGAAGCAGTATTTTAGCAACTATTCTGCAATGCAGACAAGGAGAGGTTTACTGCGTAACGTTTCCTGGGTTTGAGGTAATCTTTGTTACAAAAGCAAGTTGTCACTTGCAGATTTTTTTTCATTCCTGTTTAACCAAACTCCAGATTGCTCACAACTGAAATACCCCTGTTTTGTGACCCTGTCATTGCCAGAAAAACAAAAAGAGAACTCTTGACTGGCATGAAAGGTCTTTTCTTGCCTTTTTTGGTAGAGTACTACAGTAATTCTTTTGAAACACAAACAAAGGGCACTTTCTAATTGCTAAGCAAAAAGCAAAACAAAAAGCATAAAGTATTCAGTGGGGTAACCCTTGCTTTAAAGTTTGTGGTTTTGAGCATGGTGTCATGTTCTTGCACCAGTGGTAATGCCCACTGCGGTGGTGAGGTTTGAAATGCTGAGATCCAGCAAGCAGGTAGAGAGGTAACTAATAGTGTGAAAATGAATTTTGTACATGGAAAAAAAGAAAAATCTAATGAAAATTTGTCTTTATTTTTTCTGCAAACCAGGCATTTGAGCAAGTATAATCTATCACAGTAACTTACAGGCGTTGTGGCTCGTGTGGCTGTTCCACTCCTGGTGTTTATCTCCCGTGCTGGGCTAAGCCTCGCACGGTGCCCAGGGGGCTCGGTGGGCTGGGAGGACCCGGAGGAACAGAAGCATAGGGCTCAATCGAACAGCACTCTAGGAATGGCAAAACTTAAAAGATTCTGGTTTCTTGTCATCTCTCGGAGTCGACTCCTTCCGTATAGAGCCAACACAGTGAAAACTGAGTGGCATTGAACATACAGTATTCCCCGGAGGAATCCAACTGCCTGGAAAGGTGTTGGCCACCTGTAGAAACAAAACCAACATGCTGCTGCACTGGTCCTGGGGAAGCACCGGCATATCTGAGGATACCCCATAGACAGGAGAGTTTCTGTGCTTCCATGTTCTTGACCAGAAAGGCAGGGCTGAACACAAATGTAAGGGACCACAGCGGTATGCAAGGCGAGTCACGAGATGCAACGATGACGAGCAGATGGCCAGAGGTAGGTGTTTAGTATCTGTCTCATGTTTTTACAGAGAGCGAATATAAAGTATCTATATAAGGAGCAGCTGAGGTACTTATAATCCATTAAATTTGACAAGGAACATTACTGGATATAATATTCTCTCGTAGTGATCTTGCTGGGGTTAGAACCCATGTTGTAACAACTATTCCTATTTGTTTTGTTATCCTTGCTAATTGCCATTTAAATACTCTTTTTCTCTCTTTTTTCTTTCCCCCCCCTTGTATTTCTTTTAGTTAGCACTTGCAGCATCCTGTGGTATTGGGGAGGAAATTTGGACATGATGTTTCACAGCAGGGAGAAAGGTCACTGTAGCTGTGAGAAGCGGCAAGAAAAAATATGCAACATAGAGCTTATTTCTTGCTCCCTTGCCCTGATACAAATTATATCTCCTGCTAGACTACAAAAGCCAGAGAGGAAGCATGCTAAATAACATGGGATTTAGCTAATAGGAATCAAAATGCATCCATATTAATTGCTCAATGCTCAAATGTGTTAAAAATATCCATATAACAATAACAATATATTTCATGGTTTATGTATGACTTGATCTTTCCAAAGACACTGCTAAGCAACAATTCTTGCTGAAGTCCCTGACAGCAGAGGACTGCTTGTATGCACACTAAAAAGGATAGCTAGAATGCAAATAGACATCACATTTTCTGGCAAAAATCCCAAACTCAGATCCAAAACTTGGGGTACTGATGAAGTTGTGCATCCTAGCAGAAAGTTTGGGAAGGGTTATCTGCAAGGAAGGCTACGTTTGCTTAGACTTGTGGTACTGCACCCAGGGGGAGCACAGAATCACCATAGAATCGTAGCATCTACAGATACCCTGCAAAAAAACACCAGCACAAAAAATTTGCAGGGTATCTCCAGATCTCTCCTATCAGCATGTTTTATGAGTGTCCAGAATTGCTCTAAATCTTTCCTTGTCAAAGTGATGTCTCACTCCTGTTGAAAACAGTAAGAAAATAAATTAAAAGTAAGCCAAACCGTACCAAAATTAGATGCATTATGCCAGCTGTACTACAGCACCACAGACGATATATGTTTGAATCTCTGCATAGTTACTGTGCATGCGTTTCAGCAGTTGGACACGGCATTGACAGACTCTGCAGGAAAAAAAAGAAAAAAAAAGAAAAAAAAAGAAAAATCATTCCAGATAACAAGACTGCAGAGCAACTTGTTATTTGGAAAATGTTTTCTCACTGAGATGCCATGTCTGCAACGGGTTGAGCTAATCTCCAGTCCTAAACACTAGCAGGACTGATCTTGGCTGAACTTTGTGACGTTCGTCTGTCACACTTAGTAAGAGATGAGACAACAGTCCATAAAATACCCCTTCCGCCCAGTCGCTGGGCAGTTGTCCTCTGTCACTGGTGTGCACGGAGAGCAGCACTCCTGCTCCTCGCATGCCGAGCTGCTGGTGATGGGGCGAGAGGAGAGCTCTGGAGACTGGCCGGCAGCTGTGCACATCAGAGGACGCCAGTGCTGAAAAGTGACTCAGCCAAATAGTTCAGCTCTGGTTGGCCTTAAAAATAGGAATCAGGGAAAAGTATAAGAGTCCATTAGAACTCCCAGGCTTGTCAGCATTGGCAGCAGTCCAACTGAGCCAACTTCGTCAAATCAGGGGAACGCAGCATGAGGGCTTGTGTGTCTCTCTAGCTTGCAAGAACAAAGTGACCAACCCAGACTAAGTCAAAGCAGTTTACAGCCTGCTAAGGGCACAGCACTTAAAAGTTATGCTGATTTAACCAACATAGACCTTTATGGCATAGCAAGACTTGCTCTTCATGAAACATCTGTTTGAAACCTTGAGAAACACATCCAAGAAACTATATAATGATAAGAATAAATCTAGGTCTTCTTGGGATAATTGCATTCTCTTGTGTGCCCCTTTGAAACATTTAACACCCTCACAACCTTTTCTGTGAAGCTGGTGGAACTTTGTGGCCCTTGCTATTAAAGCTGTTGAAGTCATTTTTATCAGGGAGAGGTGGAATCGTTTCTCTGCATCACTTCACACTGAACCTGCATCAACTCTATTTGATTTTATGTTATTCCTTGCGAACATGACCTGAGCCCACTCCAGCATCAAATGAGAGAGAAAAGGTCAGGTCCATAAATTTTTGACCTTGCTGGGTGAAAGCAGACATTAAACTCAAATCCCTGCTACCAATGGTAGCTATACTTCATGGCCGTGCAGGCAGTGCTAAAGGGCACCAGCAATGACATCTTTCATCACTTCTGCTAAAATGCTCTTCACTTACTGCCTCTTGCATGGGGTGCCAGTGAAATGAGATGTAAATGGATCTGTTGACAAAAACAGGTTAAATGTCAGCACCCATGGTGATACGTTGTTAGGAGCAAGGGTACGAGATACTACAGAATTGTTTAAAAGGGGCAAGTGCTGAAAGGTGGAAGAAGTTGTCATGACGGTTGTTTACTGTGCAAGTACCACGGTTTGACTGGTTGGCTCTGGTTTGACGCGGCCCTCATCCTAATCTCCCGCTTCTTTCAGGCAGCCTTGCTCCAAACTTTGCCGCTGGTGGTCCACATCCTTGTGGTTCCCCTGTTAGTGTTGCAATGCACCAGGAGGAGGTCGAGGACGGACATGGAGGCACCAAGCCCTCTTGGGACCAGCGAATGGGGACTAAAATGCCTTCTGCTTGCTGGAGGCTGTTCTGAGGGATGGCGAGAGCTTCGACAGGAGGTGTTAGATATTGTGCAACTCGGGGCAGCTATTAGATGTAACAGTCCTTCTGTGTGCTCCGACTTGTTTGCTTTAGAGGGAGGCTTTTTAATTGCGCTGGTATTTATATTGTTTTGCAGTGTTTTTATTATTATTCTGAATCGCTATCCAGGGCTTGTGTTAGGCACAACTTAATCAATGCAGTTATTCCCATTTGCTTCTTGACTGTAATAAGCATCTTGAGACTCTAAGAGTTGCTACTGAGAGAAGCAAACCGAAAACCTCCCGTTCTCTGATGCTGAAATACACAGTGTTTTTCAGGGGGAAGGAGCCACAGTGAGTGACTGCTGCTTGTTTCCACCGTGCCTCGGGCAAAGCAGGAAAGATGCTACAGAAGTACGTTAGGAACATACACATACAAGGTGGTACTCATGATTGACTTAGTATCTTCCAGGCAAAATAGTTTATAAGCAAGGTAGCAATTAGACAAATGATCTATTCTTTTTGTAAAGCTGTTATTGCTATATTGTGTTTAATATACAGTCATGCCCCCAAGTCCCATTAAGATCTGCGATCTTGGGTGCTGTGTAAACATGGTAGCATATATCAACAGGCAAGATTAGACTTATTCCAGTCAGTTTTTGATGAATAAATGTTTTGATGGTATATTTTAATTATGTGAGCAGAGAAACTATCCCATGAAAGGATGTTAGCATGAAATAGCCAAAGGGAAAAGAAACTTCTAATAAGATATGAGCAGCTCTGAAATCACAGGGTTTCCCGTCTTAAGCTGATGGATTTGTCACTTCCTTCCTTGGCTTTTTCCCAAAGGTAGATGCCAAATGAAACAAAAATAATAACTTCAGATGAAAATCTTCATAGATAATGACAAGAATCAAAACCTCCATGCAGAGCATTAGGAAAATATCTCCACGAAAATACAATGTCAGTATAAAATGTGAGTAGGTCTCTTACTAGAAAAAGCAAATAGGTTAAATAACAAAAAGAACATATGTTAAATAATAAAAAGAAAGCATGACATGTAAGGTCAGCAGGAACTTCTGTGGAAACAGGGCTGTGTTTTGTCTCAATCAGCAGTCATCTCAGATGTTTCTTACAACTAATCCTGAAATAACTTCTTCTACAACTAGAACAATGCAACTTTGAGACGGGAAACCAGGGGATAAGTGAGAATTCCTGACACTGAAGAAATAAAAATACATATACTTGAGAGTTTCTGTACTTTGGAGTAGATTTTATTTGGTGCAGTAACTAGTGGGAAGGCAGCATTATTCTAAAGAGATTTTCAAATACAAGGATTAAGTGTTGGTTTGAAAACCAATAATAACCACTTACATTCTAGTGTCAAACCAAATAAAAGTGAAAGAGCTATGGGAAGGATCTAAACTTTGAGGCCATGGAGCAGAACCTGTCACCTCACTCCTGGGGGAACCTTTCCTTGCAAGACCTTTTCCCTAATGTCAGCTTCAGGCTTCATTCCTCTGTGGCCATGGCTTCTGGCTGTTCTTCCACAGGAGGTGCTGGACTGTGAGTGTGATCCCGAGCAGCAGTTACTTAGTCCCCTCTAGAAGAAATAAGCTTCATGGAAATATCCCAGACATACTGGGGGTGAGTCCCACTCATTTTGCTCCATGGCAGCTTTCAGTGCCCCGCCTGGCCTGCTCTCCAAGCTCTCTGCATCCTGGTTTGGATGTGTCCTCCAACTGCTTCTGGCTTTCTGCTTCCTTTTGCATTTTCCCCATGTTATTCTTAGGGTTCCTTTGCTTTGCTCTCTAACCAGGCAGCTCCATCTGGCTTCTTCTAGTGCTTGTCTATTTCATGATTTCCTTATGTGCCCCTTGAAGAGTGCCATGTAGGAGCAGACACATATTGGACAGCTCTCTAATTATTTGCAATAATAAGAATGGGAGTATGTAGCTCTTTTATATGAAATTTCTTGCAGGATTACAAAACTGCTCCCCCTGCTGTGGTGCTAAAATGCTCTCACTCTGCCTCAGGCTATATAGCTCTGTGTGCCCCTCCTCGCAAATGTCTTCATTCTACATTAAAGGCAGTACCTGGAACCTGGCCATCTATGGCCAACACAATGCTTGAGTGCTCTTTGCTTCAGTATAGCATCAGTTTTGCTTCTACTTACTCCTGCTTCTCTTTCTCTCGTCTCCAAGATTTTGTCCATGCTTTGAGCCTGACCACGCTTTCTCTGCCTGTTCATCTGTCCTATGCCTCCTGGTTGGGTCCTGTGTCAGCCTTTACAAACTTCTTGGCTGGACCTTCTCTCCAGACCTCCACTGAAGTCCAGGATCTCTCCCACCTTTCCTGCCTTCTCTTCTGCCACTTCTTGGACTTCTTAGCAGTCACGGGACATCTTTTTCCAGTTCCAGCTATCCATAGCTGCGAACTTAGTTGTCTCTCAAACTCAGTAACAGCAGTAAATATTTATACTGTGTTAGCATCTTAACTGGCATTTAGGCTTTATGGAATTGCTGTACAAACTTGAAGGGAAACGATCTTTGGCCTGACAGCAAAAGCTGAAGGTGGGTTCAGCAGAGTGCCTCGGGCAGCGCATATCAAAGGACGCCTGTGCTGTACCGCAGAACACTGCCTTTTCAAGTGGAAACTTTAGAAACCTTTGTGTACCATAAATTTAGTCTTTCTCCTGTCGCTGGGTTGCCAAATCCCAGACAAATAACTCACATTGCATACTAAACATTGGTTAAAGAACACCACACATAACATAAACTTACATAAACTCCTAAGGTTACCAAAGATTTAACTCCTCGGAACAACAATATTTAGCAGCTCTAAGACTGTAGTGTGAACTTCCCCAGGAAATACCTCATCACCTTCTGCCCTCAGTATAAACTCTGTTTCTTTGATGTTACCTCCTCTTAAATGTATAATAACATGTGTGTGTTGTTAGAAAATTCAAATCATTGCAGACACTGGAAAAGAGGGTAAAAGAAAGCAAGAACATGAGAAGCTGATCCCAGCGGGGACCTCAGGACAGAGGCGTGCTCAGATGTGGTGATGGAGTGTATAAGTTTCAGCGTAGGAAGGAGAGAGTAGCTGAGTGGCTTGCCAGCATGAAGAAGTGACTTTGCACTGGTGTGGGAAGGAACCCCGCAAGGTCTGACTCCAGGCTCTTGACCATTTTTTGCAAATAACAAAATATACCCCATATCTTCCTTGCTATAACAGACACTATTCAAAATAAGACAATAATGACAAATGCAACGGCATGTACCACAGCCTAACCCTAAGGTGAGAGTAGAGATAATATTGCTGCTGCAGTACTTCTTCGTGGTCAGCTGTGGCCGAGTGCAAGGCTCCTGAATGACGACAGTGGTAACTCCAGGTCTTGATAAACTTGTCTTTATCGGTGAAGTCAGAGCATGTTATTAGCAAGTGTATATGGATTCTGTGTTCTGCTACAGCACATGTTTGTATAGCCTTTTCTGACAGTTAAAGATGTGCTAAGTTTCCTTGACAGAAAACAGACATTTTAATAAAATGGCTGACATTTAACTAGAAACTCCTGGGCAGAGCTCTATGGGAAACAGTTCCCATGACCTTCAGTGGGGAAGACATGTTTGTCTTTTAATAAAAGTCCATACTGTAAAAAAATCCTTACTCTATAGTACACAGGCTTTTTTAAAACAACCCTAATGATACAAGTCCTGAGGAACTGCATATGCCGTTTGTGGAAACATATTGCAAATTATACTCCTCTTTACTTTCACAAAAATAAACTTTGAAATACCATTTCAGAACAATGAATTTGGAACAGAGTAAGACTGAAAGAAGATCTTCCATAATGCATCTAATTTCATTACATTGCACATTTTAATCCTGAAATGACAATTGCTTATCGGTTTACTTATCTCATTTAAGCAGCTGACTGCTAGTCTTGTGTATCTGGGAATTCATACTTCTGCTCTGCACAGGGTTTGTTTTGGATCCTATCTAAGTTCACATTTAATGCATTTATTTTAATTTAAAACATATTTTACAAAAGTAGCAAAACCTACAACCCAGCTGTCTTTATTCAGTGTATTCAGTTCATGCTTGAGGGTCACCAGCTCGAATTAGCTCTTTATTCAACATTGCTGGATTGTATATAGGCTGCACACGTCACTGAGCAATTGTAAGGAGAGATTTATTTATGAGCTGCCCTACCTGGGAGTGCTCCCCAGCGGCAAGACAAAAAGTGAGCAACGGGAACTGAAGTTGCAAAGGAAGTTGCACCATCTGTCTTAAAAGCACAACACAGGTGAGGGATAAGGAAAGGATGAAAAGAGGCATTCATAAAAAGCTGATTCATCATTAATCTGCTTGCACTCAAGCACAGACCACAACAGCTAGTTTTATGATAAGGTGCTGCCCCTCCGAAGCTGCATTCCACTTTGGGAGGGTGCACTATATGCCACGAATGTGGGGTGATTGGCTTCATTTCACCAGAGAACTCGTGTTGAAAGTCCACTTCTTGTTCGTGACGGGGACAGAAATGAAATGTATCTTTTGGGGCAAGCAAGAAAAGGGAGAAGCTCTGCAGAGTCCACCTAGAGTCATTGCTTCTGAAGGTTGTTGGTTGGTGGGGCTGGATGGATGGTGTGCCCACCCCAGCCTTGCTCAAGCAGCCTGGATGTGAAATCCATGCAGCTGCCTTCAGCAGCATTGGCTCTGAGCTCACCAAGAGTCCCAGCTCACCCCTTCAGCAGCGTCATTGCCTCTCCGCAGCTCCAACTCAGTCCCACAGCCTCCGTTATGTACATGTTTTATGGCCTGTGGTTTTGTGCTGCATGGGTTATACCCACCCTTTACAACTGAAAGTTGAGCGGGGTTAAAAATAACAGCAAACTTCTGTCTCTTTCTTGCACACATACAAATAAAAAAATTTTGAAGTAAAAGTACAGCACAGTCCCTTCTGCCTGGCTCTGCTGGCAGGGGCTTTTGCAAGCAGTATGCATTACCCCAGCACTATGGCAACAGCCTTTGGCTTTCTGAAGAAGCAGCAGCCTTTCTCGCAGTTTCCATGAGCAGGATGGTGGGGTGGGCCCTGGGCACAGACCCCACCACGAGGTCCTGATGGGCTGCTGCACCCACAGAGAGGAAGCCCATTGCTCCAACAGAGGTAAGGACCTTCACAGCTGGCCTCCTGGCAGAGCTGTATCCGACCGTGCCTGGGTCTGAAGGTCCCGGTTCAACCCATCACTTACGCCTGTGCAGAATAAGACTTGAATATGCACGTAAGTGCCCAAACTGTAAAGTAAGAAGAGTCCAAGGGGGCTGAATTTTTCTTTAGGCTTCTAGCAGCTGCAGAAAGAAAACCCTGTAGGAATAAACCCTGTACACTTTTTGCTGAGCCTGCTTTCCAAAGGAAATGAGGCTCACGTGGTTGCAGTCTGCCTGTCAGACTCCCTTCCTCTCCTCCAGCCAGCGTCTTTCCAGCTCGTGGGCCAGTTCAGCCAGGCTGGATCAGGGTGGGGGTCCCAGAGAGGCTCTTCCTCCTTGCCCCGTGAGACCTGGGGGCTGCACAAAGGACAGAGACCCACATCAGTGCCTGCTTTGGGAGAAAAGCCCCCAGTGAGTGCTCAGCAGTTACCCACTCCATTTAGATCACCTGTTGGCAGATAAGCTCATGATTATCTGTGCAGGTGGACATCTGATATCTATGCCACAGAACACGTATTTATTTCATTCATGGGTCATGAAAAGGGAAGGGGAAGTTGACTGGACTTCACAGAGCAACACCAGGCTGCTCAACTGCTGATAAAGTTGGATTTTCTGTGTTAGAGTTTGGCAGGGAGAAAGTAAAAATGAAACGGGTCTCCATTTATCATCACAGTTTTCACACCTGAAATGAGAATCCCTGAGGCTTGAAGCTCTGCCAGTTAAAACATTATAGTATTGCAGACCTTTGTTTTTAGAGAAAGAAGCCAGGTAGGAAAATGGCATGCATGGGAGAAAGTTTCTGGCTGGGTATGTAGACAGCAAATCCTTACCTCATGCACTTGATGACAGGTTTTCTTGCAAAGGTTCAATGAATCCTCTGTGCAGGGAGCTGTCTTGTCATCATGTGAAACATGGGGACATTTTGGTGTCCCAAGACACCTAAGCCAAAAGCTAACAGCTGGCAGTATGGACCAGGTACTTGGAGCTATGTTGCCAGTCACACAGGCAGTGCAGCGGAAACAGAGCTGGCATGACCTGAGTCTGGGTCTAAGCACTTTGGGTTGCTCAAGTTACCTCTCATGTACAATGTTGTTATGACAGTGACTGCTGCAGTAACATCCTTGACCTGTCGAGAGACACACCCTTGCAGATAGATAGACAAAAGAACCTTGTGGTGCTGAAAATGAGCGAAGAAACCATTTTGTATGGACAATTAAGAGTAGCAACAACTGTCATTGGGCTTATTGTAAGTATTACAGGAGAGACCCTTGCAAAGCTATTACTGAGCTGGCAGATCTTTAAGGACTCTTTCCATAGAGTGCAAGAGCTCTCAGTCCCCGGGTGTAAGAAGTCAGGCAAGGAAGGCAAGAGACTGACATGGCTGAGTCAAGACCTGCTGGTCAAACTAAAGAGCAAGAGGGAACTGCATCGGCAGTGGGAGCAGGGACAGGTATCCTGGGAAGAATATAGGGATGCTCCTCAGTTGTGTAGGGACAGGGTCAGGAGGGCCAAGGCACGGCTGGAGCTGAATTTGGCAAGGGATGCAAAGAATAACAAGAAGGGCTTCTACAGGTATGTCAGCCAGAAAAGGAAGGTTAAGGAGAGCATACCCCCCCCTCCCGCGATGAACAAGAATGGCAGCCTCGTATCAACAGATGAGGAGAAGGCTGAGGTGGTCAACGACTTTTTTGCCTAAGTCTTCACTGGCAACCTCTCTCCTCACCCCTCCCAAGTCGATGGAACACAAGAACACAGTCACCCCAGCCTATGTCTGGGGAACATGGTTAGGAAGCAAGGGGCCCAAGGGTGGTCCAGAGGGTGGTGGCTGCAGGGTCGAGAGGCATGGTAGAAAGAACAAAGTTCAAGAAAAGGGAAGCATAAGAGGGTAAGAGGAAATGAAGATCCCAGCTGAGGAAAAGAGATTCCATAAGCAACTAAAGAAAAAAAAAAAAAA
>Ga0065711_1030756_pt1 | contig 31537 bp, 11 predicted proteins | sample Hoacrofraction12_FD_59098 | JGI IMG/M metagenome (GOLD analysis project Ga0065711, IMG submission 59098) | Hoatzin crop microbial communities from Cojedes, Venezuela - Epithelial fraction 12 v2 (version 2) | ecosystem: Host-associated > Birds > Digestive system > Esophagus > Crop | place... | reverse complement strand
GGGGGGGGGGGGGGTGAGGAGGGAAGAGAGAAGAGTAGTTGTAGATTTTCTGCCAAAACTTTGGGGGTTTTTTTCAACACATGATAAAAGTTTGTTCTAGGTAGGATTTTCTTTTCTTTTTCTCACAAAAGTTTCAGTTTTTCAAGGTGAAAAATACTTTTCTCTTGACCAGACCTATCTTCACGATATTAAGTAAAAGCATGCATTTGACTTCTGTGAATAACAGTAAATTAATAGACTCTGGCTGCTGCAGACACTTCTGTGGATGCATGTTCTGCTTCTGAAAAATGAGCTTTTAATAAGAGGATATGACTCTTCTTAATTATGGCAGACTATTGAAAAGAAAAAGATAAGAACACAACTCTCCCTTGCACAGACTATTTGCTGAAACTTAGATGGCAGTCCTAAGTTTCATTGGGACTGACTCTTTCTTCAGAACATTAACTAGGCTGGCTCATTCATTCTCTCTCTCTGGCCCCAAAATGTAAAAGCAAGTTAGAGATGAGGCGTAAAGGATCTTTTTGACAACTTGACTCTAAACAGTTTAGTAGAGCTGCCATAGTGCTACAGAAATGGTGGAACACAGAAACTTTTACGGGAAAGAATAAAAAAAGTTAAAATTATTTTCTTTGGGGAGTGAAAACTGGAGCATTTTTTTTTAATATTTCATATATATATATATTTATATATTCTACAAGTTGTGTTTTAGAGTTCCCAAATCTCCCAGATCTGTGTAGGTGTATGTATTTTCTGATCATCGGATAGAATCTTACCTTTGAGTCTAAGATATGTCTAATTAGACTTGGAAACTACATCTGCGTCATGCCCAGGGCGTGATAGCACTTGTGATTATTTAGGAACACAGACTACTGTCTGCCACTTAACCACTGCAGTCTGATAATGCAATATTTAGTGAATTAAATCAACCTTTACCCTTATTAGCAATGTCTTGTGATTTATTTCCCTTACTCCCACATACTATCAGAATTGCAGCAAAGAGCAGTACAGAATTTTCTGCATGCAGGGATTTGTTCTAGAATACTACTTTCCCATGACAGGTTGTATCAGCTGAATACTTGCTGAAGCTCATTACCTTTTGGTAGCAAAACTATTAAACTTTGCTTTTTCCTTGTTGTTCTGTGGTTCTACAAATTATAATTAAACTATTAATTATGGTAGCTACTTAAGTGTGACAAATTAAGTTGACTGTATGGCAAAGTCACTCAGTACCCTTGAGAAGTGCAGCCTAGGTTTAAAGATATTCCACTGAAAATGGAATGTTTAACAACAAGCTCCATCCCCTGGCGAAACTGTGATTAAAAAATACTTGCTCCACACAGTGCAAGGCCTACACATAATCTCTTCCTCCTCTTTGCTCATCTCACCTGCCCTGTTCTGCATCTTGATCAAGATTTTTGAAGTCTTTCACACTCAACTCTTCTTACAGCTATTTTAAAGGTACAAACAAGAATCCTAATTTCAAAGGTTAGTGTACAAGGTTAGTGAAGGTGACAGCCAGATGAAATCAGCATGATTGCACGGAAGCAAGTTAGAACAAAAAAATCCATTTTCACCCATGGACAACTCTAGATTTTTGTATTTGTGTTCCTTACAAACTTTCTGAAAATTTTGTCTTTTCTATGTAAAGAGATCAAAATAGGTTAAAATGGCAAAATGTAATATTATTTGCTTTTAAAGAAAGGAAAATTTTAAAAATTAGATTTATAATTATGTTCTTCTAATATAGTTTCGTTTTTCTTTGAACACTGGGGAGATAATGGCTGTGTTTTAAAAATAACAAAAAAAAATACAGTTTTTCCCAAAAAAGGGAACAGACATTTTTTAGTAATGTACAATTTCACTGTACTTTTTTATTGTCTACTTTTCGGAGGCCAGTAAAAATCTGTGTTGCAGGTTTCTTCCTTTCTCTGAAGGAGTTAATAGCTTCAGTATTATCAAAGAACGAGGTTTGCAGTAAAGACGTTGCCTGCAAATGTTGTGTTACTTAATAAGTCCCAAGCCTGCTAAACGAACTCCACAGAATTTTAGACCAAGGAGGATTGTTTAAAACACTGTTTGCTAGGAACCCACGCTCCACTTCTACTGGCAGTTGATATTTATTACTTTGGTTTTATCGCATTCTTTGCACTAGATTCAACCTTGACTCTTGGGTCACTTCTGGAAAGGCACTGGACCCAGATTCAATTCCAAAAATTCAATTCTGTGTTTTAGTTCTGTTTTCTTTTGAGGTTCTAAATATGGCTTTGAATCTCTCTGACTCAGTTCTCCATCAATAAATTTGGTTTTTTGTTTGTTTTAAAAAAAAAAAGTCACTGCTGAGATTTATAATATTTTTTAGGAGTCGTCTTTGGCTTGAGTAAATGATCTCATTTTATTTATGTTCTCTAAGTGTCTTCAATAGGAGTGTAACCTGAATGTGGAATGAAGAAACTGGTCTGTTTTAAAGAACTATTTTTAAAATGGTTCTGTTATTTCTGCCCCATTTAAAGTTCAATAAAGCTGCTGAAGTAATTTGATTTTCAGATGAAGACAAGCAGAAGGCTCGTACTTGAACAATAATATATCATTCAGTAATTGTTACTTTATTGAAAATGCTGATTATATGGAATTATCTTGCATGCTAAAATCAGAGAGGAAAAAGTCATCTTTTTACTTCACAGGTGTGTAACAGAGCTCATACATGAAGAATTCTAATAGACAGCTACGCAATATGTCACATTTCAAATTAGCTCTCCCTAGAAAGCATTCAGTCCAACCACCCTGCTCAAAGCAGTGTCCACTAGAGCAGATTGCTCAGGACTGTATCCATCTGGGGTTGAATATCTCTGAGGAAGGAGACTCCACAACCTCTCTAGCCAAAACTGTTCCAGTATCTGACTAACCTCAAAGTAAAAAAAACCAGTTGTTTCTTATGTTTAAATGGAATTCCCTGCATTTCAGTTCATGCTTTTGTCCTTGTCGAGGTGAGGCTGACTGGCCTGTAGCTCCTCAGAGCCTTCTCTGTCCTTCTTGTTTTCTTCCAGTCCTCAGAAATCTCCCCTGATCTCCACAGCCCCCTGTGTTTTCTCTTTAGAATCAGTAGCCAACTTCCCTTTGAGATAATTTCTCCCGATACATTAAAAGCCCTTCTGGTACTTTCAGTATTCATCCACTGTAATCATGGTGTCTCTGGATCTTCACTTTGATATCATGGTTTTAAATTTCAGGAAAATTCAGGTCTTTGAGGGGAAAAAGAGGCAGAGGAATCAATCCCAGAATGTTACTCTGATTTCATGCTGCCAAGCCAGGAAAAGCTCCCACTTACTTCAGTAAAATGAAATTTTTCTTTACGGTTCCATTCTCTCCCTGAACAAGTTTGTCTGTCATAGAGCTAGACTAAATTTGGATTTCTATCAGTAAAATCTATTTTATTCTTTATTCCTTTTGGTCAGAACTTTACTGAATCTAGAACTCATGAAATTTTAAGGCTGGTTGCCTTAAGCCGAGCACTGTCATTATAAGTGTAATAATGATTCATCATCCCCCAGAAACTGCTAATGTAAACATCTGTCTGTTAATGAATTGTTTGGCTGAGTCACAAACTTACCAGACAAGATGTGAATCCTTTTGTGCTTAGTTGAGTAATTCAGTTCTTTGTTCACTGCACAACCCGTGCTTAGTTTTTGCATATCAGAAGTCTAAGCAATGCGTTCAAGGAAATGACCTCTCAAAGAAAGAATATCCTGTCATGATATGGCAGTGGGATGGAGTAGTTGTTGAACCGTGCCTAATATTTACATAAAAAGAAAACAAATAATTACGGAAAACACGTAGAGAAAACGAAAGCAGAAAGGATGCTGTTAGGATGAATTTGTTGACCAGTGTCTGCTTGGGGCAGAGCATATGTGGATGAAGGGAATAATCTGTTCTTTCTTTCCAGTGTTTAAGGCACTCTGTGATATACATTACAGCCAGCCTTAAGCAATCCAAAGTAATGACATCATCTCTTTTTAAACAGGGTGTCTAGGACCCCTTTTTTTGATCAACTGTAAGAGTATGGTTTTTTGTTTTCTTTTTGACAACAGTGAGGGCAGAATGCTTTGTCTTGGTTTTAGCAGAAGGATACCCAGAAATGGGCTTAATAGCGTAAAAGACCAGGATGCTGACAATGAAGTGATTGGACCAAACAGCCCTGGAAAACAATCAAAACGCTGTGTGATCCTCTGTTCTTGAACGGAAAGGCGGGGGCGGTGGGGGACTGGTTGGCTGTTTCCGTGTCTGCCAATGGAATCACAGTGTAGGAACTGACTGACTAGAACCATGTAACAATATATTCTCCTGGTGTATCTTGGGAGGGAAAGCTTTAAAGCCACAGTGTGGGTGAAGCTCTGCTTGCCCACAGTAGTACCACAGTAGTGACTGATACTTTACTTGTGTTGGTATCATTCACAGGAGTGGCATGGTTGATTTACATGTTGCTTTCTGCTTGTGCATTCAGCTGAGTTGTTGCATGGCTAGGTTTGTTTTTTACCTATGCATAATTCTTACACTTCACCTTTTAGAACATCTCTGTCTTAAGACATCAACAGTGTGACACCCATAATGGTTGTCTTATTCAGACTTCTGTATTGATTTGGTTCTGTTAGATAAACGGATGTGTTAAACTGAATTTACTTAAATTTCTGAAATAAGTTATTTCAAACAGATATACATTACTTACTTGCTCATCGATATAGTTCCATTGAAGAATGCAGTGGATCAAATCCTCTTCTCACAGAAGCAGTAGTAAATTAGAGTAACTCCATTTAAAGCTTTGGAATAAAGAAATACAGCATAAATAAATCCACAGGCCAGAAATACATCTCTGAAACCTGAGTTCATTCTTTCTTTTCCTTGTTTAAAATAAAATTGAGCAAGTGGTTGAATGCCTTCCTAAATCAGGGCAGAAGACTGAAGTCTGATCCATATAAGCTACTTGCTTAAGCTAGGGTAGAAGTGGAATACGTAGCTTCATTTTCAAAGTGGTAAGTCTGTTACGAAAAAGGAACTACTTTTTTTTTTTTTTTTTACTTTTTTTTCCCTGCGTAATTCACTGTAGACGTTTCCATAGAATATTCTTAGCATACTTGTATGTACAGAAGTGATTGTTTGTATGTGTGTTATCCTATGTAGTAAGAACAGGCTTCTATTCCTAACAGCAAATTGTTCTTCAGGGAATCTGACGTGTTCTAGGAAAGCTAACTGGCAAAAGTAATAAGTAGTAATAAAACAGAAGGAATCTTTGTAATCTCAAGATTAATGGATAAAATCTTTATGCCGAGGGTTCTCTTCATCAACAAACTGCTGTTTCCACCTATTTGCATTTTAATGGTTACCCTAGTTCTGAAGTTAAAATTACAGACTTTCCCAGCTGCTCTTTAAATGCTACATTATAATTTTGAGGAAGCATCATACGTAATTATATTTAATAGACAGAGAATTGATTGAAACACTTAACAAAAACAAAAAGCCCAGACCTAATTTTGTAAACATGTTATTGTACAGTAACCCCCAATGAGTTTGTTCTTAAATCTCCTAATTAATTTTTAATTAAAAAGCTCAAAGATGCTATTATACTTCTTGTTGTAAATGGCAGCCTTATGTAAGCATAAATGACTTAGCAGCTCATACAAATATCTTCCATTAGAATCCATGTTAATGAGAGCTCCTGAACACAGTATATCAGAGACTTAAACAGTGGCAGCACTAAAGTAGTCCAAATATCACATGGAGGTTTGTTCCTTTTTATTCTTCCTTTCTTTTTTGTCCAAGAGATAGGTTTGTACAGAACTTCCTAGGTTTGCACGTGACAAGCTGTCTGAATTTCCACTTAGGTGCATCAGTCCTCTCCCCATTGCTACTACCAGACTATATATAGCCTTACCTAGCAAATGATAGAGATGATCCAGCTGATATCTACTGATGTGAGGGCAAATGGGCATCATATTGGTAAACTTTTATGCAGATTTGTTTCATTAAATAGACGAACACTCCTTTTAATAATGAAACACTAACCTACTGAAGAAAAACACAGACTAGCCAAATTCCCAACCTCGCGTATAAAAGTGATCCAGCTTTCCATTATTTTAGTCTATCTTCTCATTAAAACCAGCCAGAGGATGTAAGCCAGTAGCTGAAACACAGTGTGTTGCTGTGGGGATGGGCTGATGTCACAAATAGAGGATTATTAATAGCAGAAAAACAGCAAGTGCTCCTTTCACAGAAGCATCTTTAATAGCAGGGGGAAAACACTTGAGACAAAATCTCATTTGCTATGTTTTTCTTACATTTTTAACCAAGAAGAGATGGGAGGTGGAAATGCAGTGATTACTATGGTTTAATTATCTGTCTTCTAGATGATTATTAACACTGCTCACAGAAGAAGCAGAATTTAGAATACTGGAATTTGTAAGCTGAGTTTTGCAAAGCTGCAGTTTTCATTTTAAAACATGCAAAGTTTTATTGTTAGGACAAGGGATTAAAAATAGTCATGTTTCCTCTTAAAAAAAAAATCACAGTATCTTCCCCCTCATAACTTTTCTTATCAGGTTCTTGATATTTTAGAAATGGAAGCTGGTGCGAAAATCACTCAGACTATTTAGAACTAGATTTTTTTCAACCATACCAGGAATAAATGACAATACATAACTTCAAAACCAGGAATATCCATCCACTTAATTTAATGGCAAATATCAGATGCATGGTCTCCTTTGGGCACAAGAAAATATTTATAGTAATGTAGGTCAATATTTTTTAAAAATAATATTTTTTCAATTATAATTTCTCTTGCATGTCTGCGTCAGAGTGTCTAATTCAGGGGGCAGGGAGCAGGGAACTCAGACCTACATTCTAAAAGTGAAATATCCCATGTAGGCAGTTCTCCTGCAAGATCTAGCATTTCCTGGTTTTGCTGTTGTCTGGAAATGGACTGTTGGATCATTGGATCATCTTGTGGAAAGCACACAAGGATGTGAAAACAAGACGACAATTGTATCTGCAAGGCAATGGGTCCTAGCAGCTGCTGGCAAAATTGTTCTTTATACGTATACAAAGTATACGCCCAACACTTTTTTTTTTAACCTTTTTGCCCTATTTCTAAGAGACATTCTCTTTTTTTGAACAGATTATTTGCACTGATTCAACAATCAATCCAAACGCTATTCAGTGAAACTTGTCTCAGAGATATTTCAACTACCCGATAAAACTTTTTTGTATGACTACTTCATGGGTGATTATTTGTTGTTCTAGCTTCAGTAAAAATAGTCGTGAGACAATTGGTGTAATCAGTTTCTGCTCACTTTATATTGTCATTTTGTGCTTGACTGAAATATAGTTGTAGTGGTGACTTCGTTGTTTTGAAAAATCGTGTTCAGAACGTTTTTCTGCCAAAATTAATACTTCTCTGGTGTCCAAGGCAGCAGTTCCAAAAACAGTGAAATCTTTTTCAGTTCCTGAAATGTGCCGACTACTCCAGTGTAGCTCAGCCATTAAGATGTGATACTATAAATCAAAGGTGTTACAGTAAATATTTCTAGTTGCTAATGGAAGGCTTTTACAACCATGAGTGGTTTTGTCATTTCTTTCTTTTTTTTGTGAAGATCTGTAGTAGTTACAGATCGTAAGTCTGAGATGTAAATGCTATTCAAATTACCTGTTCTTAAATTGCCCACAGGAGATGTTTGCCTTGAAGACATCTTGATTATGAGAGTGTACAGCACATTGCACTCCAAAATAAAATTTGTCCTCTATTTCAGAAATTGCTGCAGCAAATGCAAGTAAATCAGTACTAGCAAACTGTGTGCTGTTGCTTGATTATATTTTAGATCTTTATGAAATGAAATTGGGTAACATAGAGAAAATTAAATATTGTTATCACTTCTTCTATTATCCTGGGCACCTGCAGTTCAGGAGATTTGTAATTCTCTTCTTTAACAGACCTCAGACAGAACTTTTTTCTGTCTGCAGAGAGAGAAAAACAGAGGTGGAACAAGAGTCTTACGGATGCTATGCTTTGTAATTTCCAAAGGCTATGAAAACCTGGTTTCCCTCAACACTTCAGGACTTATTTGGAGTAATTTTCTCATAGTTTTGCTCTTTCCAGTCCGTAAATAACTCTGAAGAAAAGCGAGATCTGGGTCGGGTGTTTGGTTTGGTTTTGACTGTTTCTTTAGCTTTTCTCCTGTTTCTCCCAAAAGACGGATGCTTTTGTCATCACTAATCTGTGCACCAACACTTGTGTTCACTGCTTCAGGCTTTCAGAAAATCCTCAACTTGCAGGGCAAGCCAACTATAAAGGCTTGTGTACAATTGTGTGCTAGATGGTGGCAACTATTTGTTGTTGTTTGCAGGAAAGAAGTTTAAGTGTCTAAAGGAAGGCTATTTTCAATTACACTTAACTTGTAAGGATGCCTTTTGCTAATCTGTGTAAGAAGGAAGTTCATCTCCCCTCTTTCCATCACAGAGGCCAGAAGATGTGGTGAAAATCACAGCAGAGTAGCAGCCAAATTACTTGAAGCACTGTATATTCGAGTATCTCTTCCTTGCCAGTGCTTAGAATTTCCCACAAGAACACCAGCTGCGCAACTTGTCCACCCAGCTGATAGTACTTCAAATCTGCTTAGTTTCAGAAATTACTTGCCTGTGTAATCTAATTTTACCCAATGTTCTGTTTAGAAATAAGTCCATTTACCACTCACAGATTGTTAGTTTCCTGATTTAATAGTGAAATGTTGAAGAAAAAGCAGTGTTTCTCCCTCATAACTCATGCTTTCATCCCACTTGTTCATACTCCAGTAATTGAAATTACAGTCTTATAATTGTGCAGACATTGATGATTTTGCAAATGGAGGATTATTAATAGCGTAAAAACAAGAAGGACCTCTTCTCAAAATGTTATTCCAGCAAAAAAGAACCAGAAAAATATGCTTGATTATTTCTTCTCTTTTTTTTTTGTGCATTCTTCACATTTTAATTAGGCAGAAAAAGTAGATAAGATTTTCTTTCATCAGCATGAATATTAGTGAATCATAGCGGAAAAGAATCTTATGGAAGATATTACAAGTCATGAACTTAGATTTTTGTAAATTCTATTGACTTACAGATTTAAAAAGAAAACTTGAGAAAAGAAATACAAACTGGAACAAAATCTTCGCTGGTGTTTCAATATAAATTGCTTTTTTTGTACATTTAAGAAAAAACTATGTACTTTGTTTCATTTTGTAGAAAAGAGAAGATTTGGCAGGTATTTCTCTATACAGATACTATTATTGTTAGTTTGCCAAACCTGACATTCCTATATACTTCGCAACTGACAGGATCTTCTGCTCTTTTAACAAATTATAGGTGTATAATCTATGTATTTCCTGAGTATTTGAATATGTACTTTCAAGTGAAGAGCTGGTCAGGAAAGCTTTGCAACTTGCTGCTTCTGTCCTGGGGCCAGATCCTAGCTTTGGAGTTCCCATTTGCAGGTGGTGCTGCCGCACTGTCTCGCAACTGGAGGTCCCAGACAAGCAGCTGCAGTGGAGATGCTTCTGCATACCTCCTTCCTCTCAGCACACCCAGCAAGGGGGTCAGTCCCAAGCCCTGAGCCACAAAGTGGTTCAGAGGAGATATTTTGTTAGAATACAATGCCTGAACAACAAATTAGGAGAAGGTGAATGAGGAACCATGAAAGACCCAGGGGACAATAACATCACCAGGATGCAGTTTTAACACAAAGGAAGTATTTTTAACACGTTGCATAACTGCACCGTGAATTAATGGAGGGTACTTCCATGAGGATACAGTAATGATATGGACGCACTTAGTGGCTCAGCAAGTCCTGAAATTGCTGACCCAATTAAGAAAGAATACCATGGGAATGACCACTTTTCATACTTGTCACATTTCTTATACTCTCTTCCTGACTATTCACTTTGTTGGATACCGGATACAGAGAGAAATGAATTTTGGCCTAACCAAGTAATTCCACTCTTAGGAACACAATTTTACTTTTCCATTGTACTTGAGGTGGTTTTATCTTTGTTTTATATGTGTATATTTAGCAAAAGCTTTTAAAAATCAACTATGCTATGAGCATTTCATTGCTAAGCAACAATGTATTCTTCCCTCCCACGTGCCTTCTTGCTATTCTGTGAAAAATAAGTATAACAACGTGTAAAGAGTAGGGTGCTTCCCTCTTGATAGAATAATCCATAGAGACGCTTAGCACTGAGCAGTTCTGGCCACTTATTCCTGAGACATACTACTGCTGCCATCTGGTTACTAGCTAAAGCAGTAACGGTCTGTAACCTACTACTGCATTCCTGCAAACTTTTTTTGAGATCTCTGGTTGGGCATAAATTCTTTCACACAGAACATTTTTGTAGTTTATGTGTGCTGGTGGCCATGTACAGTTTGGGATGCTTTGGGATGACCTGATACTGCATGACCTACGGTACCAGAAGATGGACCATACTTGAAAAGCAGGTTTACAGCAGCTTTCTTATTAGTGGACACACCTTATAAATGCATTGGCATGCAGTGTATTGTCTAGGGGCTCTGCTTCTGGAGTACTGTTATTACTATTATTATTACTATTAACTCTGTTGTTTTCACGTTGCTCAGAAGAGAGTTACGTTGTGGGCAGGGAAGGGGGAAGAAATGTGCTTTGTCAGCTAACTGCACTTCTGGAAAATGTTTGTCAAACCATCTGTTGTTTCAGTATCATTTTGGGATTAAAGCAGTTTTGAAGCTCTACAAGTTCAACAGTCTTAAAGGGGTTTTCAGTTTTCTATGGTGCTGCTCTATTGTTTCAGTACTCTCATGAATGCCTTCAAAAGCTACCAGCATGTTCCATATATTGTAATTTTACCTTGTAGTATCAGTGTTGTGTGAACACCACTGAAACTGCTGTGGAAAGGTCACTTTGTAGAACTAAGTGCTGGCGAAGTGTTAAATATGATCATGCAGTTGTAGAACAGATTGAACTAGAAATCCTCCCTGACTTACAGTTTGTGTCTGAACCCCTGCTATACATCAGTTAAGGAAAGCTGTAGTAGATGTAGTCAAGGGTCCCATAGCAAACAACAAATAAAGAAAGCAAAATAGTTGCCATTTGGTGGCCATCTCCTTCAGAGTCCTCGGAGTGCAAATTGGTCTTTCTAATGTTTTGCCAAGAGACGTCTGTGCTAAGATACATGTAGCTACTTGAATTTTCAGTGGTGTCATCTTAAAGGCATCCTTAATTTCCTCTTCACGACAAAGGTATGTAAAGGCTGTTTATTTGCATATATCCTAAATCTATTAGAGGGTTGTTTGACTTCCTTTGTGAATTCTGCTTATCTATGTGAGAAAACAGTTGTGAAATGAGCTCAGGTGTGTACTTCAACAAAATATTGCACACTAAGGCTTGATGTGGATGTCGTTATTCCTTCTTGAAGGAGGAGAGCCTTTAGGCTGTTGATTAGCATAGTGTGGGATGGCTATTCCAAGCCTATGTTTCTTTTTTGATTGATCATTGTAACCTTAGCATGCAATGCAACAAACCATTTAAAACACATTGATACTCCCAAAGATGGCAGCAGAACTGTTCTGCAGTTGAAATTACATGCTTTGTAACTGTGTACTTTGTTAGCAAGATGTTCCAGTGGTAGTATTAGTATTGGAATAGCAAACTTCCATAACATAATATAAAAGTCAGTGGCAAAATGCAGTGATCTTTTCATGTACTGGTTTTAAGATCTAATAATAAAGTACCAAACACTTCCATATGTGGAAAAAGATTGCAAAGACCATTCTGTACTCCTGTATCTGCTTTTTTCATGGACAGGTAAAGAGCAGACAGCCAGTTAAGCAGTAAACAGTCATAGCTCCACCTGATGTGCCAGGTAACAGCTGAGCACAGAATGGAAGTAGGTTGCAGAACAAAAAATGCATAATTCCCTTCCCCCTGGAGCTAGGGAGTAGCAGCAGCCACAGTATTGATCTCCTATTCAGAATTTATTTCTCTGATTTTCGTCCAGTGCAACAACATAATGCATTTCAGTCAGAGCAAATAGTTAATACTCTGTTTAACCCACAGCAAAGTAAAAAAATGTCATGTGCCAGTGAGGATACAGTCCATTTACCCATAATTCTTCTATCCGCACTCTACTCATTCATTTTTAATGATCATTTTATGTTTTCCCCTTATTTCTTCTTCCTATATTATTATATACACTAGGGGGAAGAATGAACAAAGTTAAATTGCTTCTTGGGTTTTGCTGAGCTGCCTGGTGGGTAGATAAAAATAGCAAGTGCCAGTGGCAAAGTCTCCCAAAAAGTGCTAGCATGTTGTGAAAGTGCTAACACATTGTGCTATTGAATCAGCACTGAGAAATCAGATTTTCCTCACAACGCTTTCTTTAAACTTAAGGTGACCTTTAGGAATGCATTTGCATCAATGTAGAGAAACTTAAAACTTTGTTAAATCAAAGAGTAAGTGCTGTCGTTCTGAGGAGTTCAGCTATGGGTCCTCAAAATTCCCTTCTTTTTCTCCTAGGCTTGACGGGCCATTACTGATTCTGGTACCAGAGTAAACAAACCGCAAAAATACAATAATGACAGGTGTTGTCTTTGGGAAGATATTATTATACAGTAATTTACAGTTCAATATTGCAGAAAGTTCCTATTTATGAAAGGCTCTGTTTTATCATTTCTGAAAAACATTTCCATATAGTTGATAATTCCGCCAGCTTTCCTGGAATTCCACAGAGCCTGAGTTTATCTACAGCACAGACAGTGATACCATTTTTAAACAGGGTTTGGAGCATTGGAGCTATCTTGGATATGGCTGTTTTCTTGCATACTGATTACGTAGAAAAAATTTTACCTGATGGGGTCAAATTCTTAAGCTCTTAAGTGTGGATCAAATTAACAGAGATTGAGAGCTGCTGTGCCAGCTATTGATTTTGAAGCCAGCAGGAATTGTTCTGAACTTCTTACAGTCAGGCCTGAATTGATCAAAGTTCCTATGGGTTGAAACTTATAAATTGTTAAATGACTTAAATTATTTTACACAATAACCTTAATCCAAAGCTTACTGAACTCAATGAAAAAGTTATCTTACGCTTCCATGGACTTCGCATGAAGGTTTATATTACAAGTTAGAACGGGTCATGACCAGTAGAATCAGACAAACATTTAGAAACTTGGATGCTAAAAATTAGACTTTTGAGTCAAACACAATATCAAAGAATTAAATTTTCACAGCAAGATAGGGGAGGCTCTAGATGGCCAGTGACTTTGAAAACAGTAAGACTTAAGTAGCTGCTTAAAAGTGGAATTTAAGGAAGCTGGAAGAAAACTGAAAAAGAGCATTTTTTTTTTTTAATGCATTGTATCTGCTTGTATGTGTTCTCTGTAGAGTGAGGGAAGAAGGAATATGATTTTCAAAAGGCAAAGACAGGTTTTCAGCACAGCAGGTAGTGGTTCAGTCCCTGTTGTTACTCAAGATCTCCATTGCAATGTACATGTACTTACAGTAAACCGTAAAAGGCACAATAGCATCAAAGATTAGCATGGAAACAGCCACAGTGAGCTGGAATAAATTTATCTCTAACTTTTATGACAGTCCCCGTACAATATTCCTTTACTCAGGTTTTTTTATTAGTATATTTTGGTTTAAAATGTGTATCAAAGCTGGCCCTGAGAATTCACCATGGACACTGTATATGTAGCAGGTACTGATACTATCTCAGTCTGATATAGTAGTTCAAATATCCAAATAATAATTACAGAAGTTTAAGGCAAATGGCACCAGTATTTAATCTAATTTGTGACTAAGAGCCACTGCATTTTGTATTCATATTTAGAATGCAATAATACCGTTACTGCTGTATAAGAAATATTGATGTCAACAAATCAGTATTTGTCTTTGTCAAGGCATTACTTTTACACTGATCAGGGCCTCTTGGTTTCTTGTATAGTAATATTCTCTCCTTTTCCTTTCCTGTAGTTTAATTCAAACATTTTAAAATTAATATATTCAAATATATTAGTAAGCATGATTTTTCAGTATCTTCAGTTTATTTAGGAAATGGCAGAGATATTTAACAATTACTTAGCATTTGTCTTTACAAATCAAAAGAATGATTGCAAATAACAAGGAAAAGGCTTATTGAAGGCAAAGGAAGTATGAGTACTGAATTATCTGATGATCAGCATAGTTGATGAATAAGTCATTATCCCTGCCTTTTCCAGGAACCAAACTTATGAGCAGTGGCCACTGTAATTGCGGACACCAGGTGTCATGTTATTAAGCTATTAATTTGCTTATGCAGTGTCATGCTACATTATATCACATCAACTCTCTGTGTGGCCCAGCATAATAGGGATTTTAAAGTGTTGTAACATGGCATAGCGCAACAGGGACACAAATCAAAACCAGCAGCACTTCAATAGATCAGCTGTTCTGTAAAGTGTATACAGGCTATCACTGTGGACATCCGTCTGTAATGAAACCATTAAAACAGAAGTGGAATGGAGAGCGCGCTGTCTGCTAGGCATCTCCATTACATTCAGGTACTTTGGCACATCCCTAATTAAAGACACTAAGTCTTGAGTCCAATTGACAAACCACTAGATCTAGACAACACACTCTCAAGAGTGCTTGAAGAAGTAATACAGAGATGTGAGGTGCTAGTCTGGATAATTTCATGGGCGATTTCTAATTAGCTTATACTTGAGAGGTTAACTTGCAAGTTTGATGGGAAACTAGCCAAAGAATAATGGAGTCCCCAGCACTGCAAGTGTGGCTTGTATGACCTTATGTGGATTTCATGCTCCTGGAGAAGTGCAGCCTGCCGTTTAAAGAAGGATGTCTTTGCCTGCTCCCCTGGATGGATCAGGAGTCGCCCCTTCCGACACAGCAGCCAAGCAGCCGTGTCGTGCAACTAGATGCTGTGAAAGAATAGGCGGAAGTCAAAACAAAGCCCCAGTTCATGATTTAGTAGGGAAGATGAAGAAGAATTAGGATGTTATTTTGTTCTATTCTATCACAATCTAAATGAAGCCATTGTCAATTAGCACAAAGACTAGAGTCTGTGACAAGGATTCTGCAGTAGGTGTACGTAAGAAAAATATAACTGAGGAGCTGGCTTTTGCTTATATAAGTGTATATAATCAATAAGAATTGGAATCACTCTGTCACAGATGTAGTTGCCTTTAATCTAGTACAGGCATTTCAGTAACTGTCCAGATACCATGTGTAAATCCTAGAATACAGTATGCTGATGGCAGGAATTTCACCCACTATTCATACTTCTGGTGTAGATCTTTTTTAATTTATTTTGTGCACTACAGAAATAATGCATCTTATGTAGAAATCTTTCAGAGTGAGAAAATAACAGGCTTGGAAAATTACAAAAGTTGTGAGAAGTTTATTCATGTTACATTTATTGTCATGGGGGAAAGAAGACTTTATTAAAGATTTAAATTTAATAAAGTAGTAACTCAAGGAAGAAATAAAAAGCTTGATAAAGATGATCCAAAAGAGCCTAACAATAAGAGGACCTAATCTGAAGGCTTACGAAATCAGGAGTCAAATACAAACTATGTAGAGCAGGTTCGTGTAGCAAGTAATGAGCATGCACCCCTGCGTAACAATGTAAGAGAATATATTCAAGAAGCATCAGGATGTAGATGAAATGAATTAGATGAGATTCTTGACACCAGGGATTAAGGGTTGTGGCACGAAAATAAGAGAAGTGTCTGAATCGGCAAACAAGTGATGTATCTTGAGCCGATGGCTTTCTCATTCTTAAGATTTTATTTGGGTTTTAGTACTTTCTTTTTTGGAGGTAAAACACCACTGTGGTTTGTGACCAGGCTTAACCTACTGCCTCTTTTGCTGTCGGTCTGTCCATTTTCCTGATTGTCTGAGGCCAAGCTCACTATTTTGCGTCATGAGATTTCTTATTCTTTCAAAGTTACCATTTAGGGAAGCTATCTCTAAGTCTGAGCACACTGGTCCTTATTTTCAGAGGTACTCACTACATCCAGATCCTATAGGAGTCAGACTTCAGAGTTTCATCTGAAAACGAAACAAACAATCAGAGAGATCTAGTTTGAAATTGTTCACACAGAAAAAGTTTATTATGCCACATATTGGTTGAGCACCCAAGATCGTACTGTCTTTCCATTTCCCTCCTTGCATTTTTCATTGCACTCTTTACAATGACAGAGCTAAAGTGACTCTGTAGCATGGACAAGCTTGTATCTTTTTCTCTGTGTGCATCTGGAAAAGTTTACAGAAAATACTTGACCTTGAAGTATAAAGAAGTAAAGTGAGTGGATGAACATGATTTCCTTTGATTTAGATTACAGTAAAATTTTCAAAGCTTCCTGACCCTTGTGATTCCTTCTTGTGGCCCTCCCAGCTGAGAAATACTGGTCTGCATGAGCCACCTGAGACGTGCACACTGCTAAATCAAACCACTTTGCAGGCATAAGAAAGCACATTTAGAGCAGTTTGAATCAGGCACGGTTTCTCCTGTGTGAGGGCTAGAGTTAATTAAAGCTGGTCTTTCAATGGAAATTCTTTTAGTGCATTTCTGGTATCTGTGGAGATAGTGATTGATGAGGGCATAAATAAGCTGATTTTACTGCAAGTTATTAACATTCCAGTCCTTGCTGCATCACCACTGATCCCCCTCAGCAGAGACCACTCTCGAGTGATGTCACTGCGTATTTCTCTGCACGATCAAATCAATAAGTAAAGAGTACGATCACTGCAATTACTACTCTGGTTAGCCCACACCGCTGCTTGAGGTGATAAAAAATAGATGTTTCTTTCACCTAGTGGCAAATCCTCATTGGCAGCCTGTCAGTAGCAAGGAAGCAATATTTATAGTTGTCTTTAGGAAGCTCTACCCTATCGTGCAGTTAATTATGATAAACTGTTTTATTTGCAAAAGAGCTTAAAATGCTTTATACTGTGGCAATGTGTGGCTATAAAAGAACTGCTTAATTAGTATGGTCACACCAGTAAATTTCTACTGCAATGTGACAGGAAAAACATCAGGATGTGTCTACTCTGAAAAATAAAGTCGTGATTGTAACCTACTCTGATAATACACTTGTGTAATCACAGCCCAAGATGGAGTTTGCAGTGTATCAGCACTGCTAACTGTACAGAGCAGGCTCAGGTTTTCCGAACAGTGTAGGCAAAATTGCGTTATCACTCCCCAGAGGAGCTAAGCCCCTGACACACCTATCCTATGGCAGGTTGAGACATGGGCTTTCACCTGACAGGACTAATGCAGAGAGTGAGGCAGAGACCCGGGGAAAGCTGGGTTGTTTGTTCATATGGAAATAGAAAGATTGCTTGTGGTGTTCACTGGTGATGCTCAGCCTCCTCCCAGTGATAGTCATTGCCTCCACAACACAGTCCCTATGGACTTTGCCCAAAGCCATTTGGGTTTACCTTGCTTCCCAGGGCTCAAACGCAGACCAAATAGGTAGCAGTGTCACAGGAATTTAATTGCGTCCTGACAGCTGGCTCCTGCGTGAAGCCTCAGGAAGGCCCTGCAAGCATCTTAGCCGGACTGAGTGTGCACAGTCCAAGCTGAACCCGCACCTCCGTTTCACCGTAGACCCACTGTCATTGCTTAGACTCTGCACAAGCTCTGCACAGGCAAACCACTGAACTCATGAAGAGTCTGTGGACCTTAATGCAGAACCAGTTAACAAATGTGGATTCCTAGCAGGATCCAGGCATTAAGGACTGCTACAGCACCCTCTGAAATCACTATGAGTCCTTATGTTGACTTCAGCAGATCCCAAAATACTCTGAGATTCAGCATGAGCAAACAAATGGATAATTTATGGTTATTATAATGTAGGTCTAGATGAGGGAGCTTCCTGGAGCCTTTTATTGGAGGCAATTCATTAGCATTTATACTGTAACAGTTGAAAAGCCCCAGCACTGCCTCTGCTGGGCTACTTCCATGTCTTTCATCATGACACTGCAGAAAGGAGGACTTGACAGGCCATCTAAATTAAGGCTGCGTGAGCAAAAATATTCTTTATCTTGGGGAAAGAAAGAAATTATATTAATATATAATGCCCTACATTTAACATTCCCTCAGTACCCTCCCACTTCTGAGTTACTGTACTTGGAGATGTGATCATATATTAAACACTGTGAATTCACAATCTTTTTATTTCTGACAGATTGTCTAGAGCGATCCTATAGTATGTGTTCAGCTTTTATATTCATCTCAAAACTGAAATTTATTGGAATGATATGTTGGTTAGCATGCCCGGGAATATCTGAAAATATTGTACTTTTACAATACTTTTACTTTTCTTTTTTTGTGTTTCATATACCTGTCAGAGAAGCACATGTACAGACACAGGTACTTTCCTTTGCAGTCAATACTGAACTAATTAGAGCATAATTAGAACAACCGTTGGTTTTCATTGCATAAAATCATAACGTCTCAAATGTGAGTCACAGGCTCTGTGTGGGTAGCTTGGCCTGTATTTACTGGTAGTTTTCTTGAAGTTTTAATTAGGGCTTCTTGCTGACTTGGGGTTTCAGAAGTGGGAAAGTAGAGCTGTGGACAAAGGAAATTGTTTTCCTGGTCAGCTGCTAAATCAGGGACAGAGCCACAAACGGGGCTGTGAACTCAAGGAGTACAGCCTACGGCCCAATTTCTTGGCCCTTCGGTTCTAGGTAACCACAAAATTAAGAAACTTTATAATGCTGCAAAGGAGCACTTTTTAATCTAAATATTTTAGTTGTATTTTCCAAATACTGTTTCCTTTAAGATCATTATAAGTTGGTATGGACCCGAAAATGTTTTGTAAAACATAGGAATTATATATAAAGAGTTTCCTTTTTATGAAGAAGGATGAGGTAGGTAGACAATGAAAAGTTAGGGCGCACTCATAAAACTGTCAAAGTTTATGAGGCTGGCTGTCTGAGCTAGATGGGAATTAAGAGTATATTACTGAGCTTTCTGTACAGGGTAGTATTTAAAAAAATCAACAGCAAGAACACATTTAGAGGACATGTCTCTTCAGGTTAAGATGCCAGTCTGGTTCATGATACAAAACAAGTTCGCGCAAACTCAGATTACACTAATCTAGGGCAATTTTTCGCAAGGCAACCTCTCACACAGCTGCAGGAATATAGAAAAAAAACATGCTGAGATAGTCCAATCAAAAATTGTCTTTTTTTAGGGGAAAAAAGTAAGTATAAATCCAAGTCAAAAGAGGAAGGATAAAAAGAAGTTAATTTTTCTTAGCTACGTGACACTTAAATGTGCTTTGAAGAGCTCTGTGTGCACAGGCAAAGAAAAGAAATTAATCTTACATAGCAATGAATATTTACAGTGTTGGAAATTCCATGTAGGGTCCAGCTTTTGTTTCCTGTGGAGACTGAAGCACAGTTTGCTGTAACAAAATAAACTGTTAAGCTGCTCTGGAGTTGTATTTTCTTTCAGTTCAAATACAAATTGTATCATCGAGAGCGTAAAGCTGTAGTTTGGGATGAGTGGGAAAAGCCCCAATTCAGCAGTCCACCACTGCGGAGAGTCTGCTATTAAAATTACTTCCTGTGCAAGCACATTTCAGTTCTTTGCTCAGTAAAGATAAATCGAAGAATTTACTGAAATTACTAGTTGAATACCTGGGGTCTAGTCACTTGGAATCATCCTTTCATGCAGAAAATGTGTTTTTTAAACAGTCTGCTAACAGTGGCTGGGGTAAAATCTTAGTTTGTTGAGCACTCATTCCACGTTAAATATTAACCTTTGGAAAACGGGTTTAACTTTACAAAAGGTTAAAATAGTTCCCTTTTATTAAACACCGTACTAATGCATTTTTCTAGCAGATATATGCAGGGCTAAAACTTTTTAGATGAGTTATTGAACAAAAATTAGTTTGGCACTGAAATGTAAGAAATTCTATTTTAATACCTCTACTTCATCAAAGAGCTGAGCAAACTACATGTCTTAACCAAATATAGGCATTTTCTGTCTTTTTATATATCACTTGAATTTAGGACAATGAAAACGCAGTTGTAAATCTGTCTTTTTAATAAAAATATGAATTAATTGCACCAAGTAATAGCCAATATTAACATGTTACCTTGTTAAAAGCAGTATTTGTCATTCCTAGTCATCTTTCTGGGTGTGTTTAAATAACTTGATACCATTTCTGTGAGCTGGATTTTATTATAGCTGATTTATGTAGGCTTGCACACAAATTGACATGCACAGGAAAATGACAGGCAAGGTAAAAGCTAGAAAGAATTTTTTTTTCTTTTTTTGGTACTAAGCACTAAATGATATTACCACCTTCAAAATTTCTCTCCTTCTCTACCGTTTAGCTTCAAAATACCCTTTCACACCAAATATGTATTCCCTCATTACATGCAGAATCTGTTTATTTGTTTATTAGCTACTCTGAATCAGCATATTGGACCTTTTCACTGGAAAAAAAAAAATGTTCCTATTTCTGAACATCTCAAAGTCTTCTCCCTGAAGCTGAGATCCCTCTGTAAGGATTTAATACAATTTTAAAATTTATTTCCAAGATATCACTATCAGGAGTGCAATTGCACTTAGATGTTAGTATGTAGATCCTTAGAAATACCTATGTGAGATAAATTACTAGACCATTTAATTAATATTACTGTTATATTGCCACAATTAAGAGCAATATGTTGAGCAAAGGTTAATACGCAATAAAGTTGCCAACTGGAAGTTTCTGATTTGTGAAACTGTAACCATGCACAGCTTTGCAGTATCTTGTTTAAAACATATAGTTATGACTCTTTAATTATATTCACATTTTGCATGCTTACAAGATCCTGTGTTGCCCAGGATATTCACCATGTTTGGTTAAATCTGGTTCCTTATCTATTTTAGGATTTCTGCTGCTATTCTGTATATAAACAGCCATGTGCAGTTCATGGTTCTTTAGGTTCTGTTTGAGCCTCAGAAAGTTCCGCTATAGCCACATTAACCTGTGTGGTATGTGCTTCCTTCTCAACTTGCCATGATGAGGCTTCACAAAAATTAGCATTATTGTAGTCCTTCCAGACTATAGAGAATAAGAAATAATGCAAAGAGCTCAACTATCTGCATCATATGGGATTCTTCATGCCCTGTTTTTAATTCATTTTCTCTTATTTGTTGAAGATGCTTTTAAACAAGCATGAGTTATAGTCTGCTCAGCTTCAGCTGGGGAAGCAGCTGGAGCAAAGGGCAAGCCTTTGGAGATTTCTATCGTACAGATGACTCCTTTGAAAATCCCTAATTCCCTTTACTCTTAGCAGTAGTGAAATCCAGTTGGAGATTATGATATTTAAATGAGAATGTCCTTTTCCTTTCCAACTTCTTCCAGAGGGATGGATCAGATGTGGGAACCTTTATAAAAAAGAAATAAGGATGGCTATGAAATTAGTAATGCAAAGATGTTTTATGGTAGCATACTGCAGTCAGCTTATGCCTCATTGTTTTCTCATTGCAAACTGTGCGCATATTTCTCTCATGACTTGTTCTCTTCAAGCTTGTTGCATGTACTTTGTCATAGTCTCATGAAAACACAGCTCAGAAGTTTACGTGGTCAGAAACTAAAGTTGACACAGACCAGTTAAAATCTGCATGCATCCAGTTGCACACTTGGTCGTGTAGCGCCTGGACGTGACTGATTTACTGGTAGAGGTGGGACCATCAGTGGTTACTTTCAGAATGCGAATAAAAGCCCATTTGTGAAATTTTGGGACATCAGTTGTCTAATTACATATGTGAACATGAAATTAATTTGACAAACTAGATTGTACATGGGATGCACCTGGACTGAAGTCCTAAGACAGGCTTTCATTACAATGATGGAAACTGAAAGCATACTCTGTGTTTTACAGAACTAGAAGATATATATATGTGTATGTATATAGATATATATACTTTTGTGTATATCTATTTGGTTATAGGTACAGTTTCCTTATAAACATTTGCATTGCTAACTATGATATCTATGGAGAGCCAGGGCATTTATAGCTGTCTATAATTTCTTCTTCTCGCAATCAAAAGACCCTTCTTTTTCTTTAAAATCACAAAGTCTTCACATCTTTCTTTCTTAAAATAATACATCACTATACACGTTCAGTGTAATTCTGGAACTGTTTAGTCAGATTGAATGGATAAATATGTGTGTGTACATAACCATATATACATACATATAAAAAATTCAATTTCAAGCATTAGGAGAATAAACACCAACTTGGACCACATGTTAATCTCTTTTTTTGGTATGCAGTGATTACTTCCACCTTCATAATTCTCGGCTTAAAGTGTAAGTAAGAGTTGCTCTATCTGTTGAAGCAAAAAAGAAGCACAAAAGGATTCAGAAAGTAATAACAAAGATAAATAACTTTGCAATAAAATTTCAGCTCCAGTAATTTCCCATTTATATTTTCTCACTGAATCATGTAGTCCCAAGCAATGCACTTTTTTACGTCTGGGCTGCATCATACAAAGTAATTTTATATCTAATACTTCCCAATGTGTCCAAAATATAACATCACATGCACAATGCATGATGGGGTGGTCGATGAATTGCACAGAGCCTTCAAATAATATCACTATGACTGTGATTTCATAGGCTTTCCAAGGCAATCAGTCTTACCATATTATGAGGAATGAATTGTCAGTCAGGGTTTTTTTTATTCTACCAGGAAGGTTTCAGAAGCTGTTACTTAATGCTTCTTATTGTTGAAGGTTGCCTGCTGAATATGTTTTCCTGTATGAAATTACTGATGTGTTCTGTGTGTCTTAAAGTTTAGATCTCGGTTAGCATAGCATTTTGCCAGAGTGGATTACCTGAGGCTGTAGGAAATATTAACAAGTGAAAGGAAGTGGAAACTTCAGAGAGCAGGAGGCAGAACTACTAGAAGCAACAGAAGAATAGGTTTTGTATATTAAAAGCTTGTCTTTGTCTTATCTAAGTGTAAGTTCTCTTATCTTTCCTCCATCTCACACATACCCACACACTCATTTAAAGTATGATTTGAAATGACAGCTTCACCATGCCTTCCAAGAGCAAGCAGATGAAGCTGGACTTCCTCTGTGTTCCATGCAAGTGATTGGGATGTTTCTCTATATTTTTCTTAAACTAGCTGTAGCAAAGAGAAATACCACACTGGCAGAGGAGAAGTGATTTCATCTTAGGTTTTTCACTGATCCTGCTTGCAGTGTGATCTAATTCAGCTGGATAACTGGTATGAGATACCTGTGTATTCCTGACAGTCATGAAGCCTTTTGGGGTTACAACTGCCTCATTTTCTTCACCAGAAGTTTTATGTAGGTATTTTGAGCAGTTATAGCTGGGCTTAAAACTACTGATTCATTTGCTATAGACAACTGAACAGATGGCTCTCTTCACTTAATTATTAATGTTATCTAGAGATCCAATCATGTTGCATCAATGAGCCAAACTTAGTAAAACAAATATGTCAGTCTTCAAATTCGGGTCTTGCTTCCAGGCATTGATCACTAAAGTCACTTCTCGTTCTATATCAGTTATTCACCTGGAAACAAATGAAGGCTTTATCGACCTCTGAAAACCTGACAGTTTCACAGGGAACTGATAGTATACACTCACCACCAGCAGATTTCAAAATAAGAAATAAAAGTGACATAGGATGAACCAGCCAGTTCTCCACCTCACGCCATCCCCTGGAAGTTGAGGGTGAGGTCCTAATCTTCTTTTAGATTCTTTTCCTGAATGGAAAATTGATTTGGGGAGGGGGGGGAGGAGACAGCACAAACTGTCAGAAAGTTTTTAAATAAAGATGATTTTTTCCCAGAGGGGCAGATATAATCTTCAGCTGGTTACAGCAAGATTACGGATTACTGAGACAGCGTCTAGACAAAGCCCTTGTAAGCAAATAGTTTTTAGCGGTGGTAGAGGGAAGGGGGTGGGGCATTACTGCAGGAAACTGAGATAAACAGCTTGGTCTACACGGTCTTGCAATTGAAAGAATATGTCATCCTGCCTTCCAGGCAATGCACTTTTGAAGATCTGGAGATCTGATTCCAGAGGGGCAAATGGGAGGCAAGTGACTTTTTTTTTTTTTTTCTGGCTGAGATGCAAATGTTAGTCACTACAGTGCCTTTTTATGTAAATGTTGTAACATAAAAAGTTATGTGATGATCTGAAATTAGACTGTAAAATTGCACTGTATTTTTTCTTCGTATATCTCCTTTATTCTGATTTATGCAGTTTACAGAAGACCATACATTTTCTTTGGAAAAATGACACAAAGTAGTTCAGGCAGGCTTATGTTTAAGACCCCTTGTTAAATAGCCAATATTTGTGACTGATGTTCTACCTCTGAAATAAGTGTGTTATTTTCTAATACTTTAGAATAGTACATTTTACTTTTGAAGTGCATTGTGTGAAAGACGCTTCTGTTTGTGAAGCAAAGCAAAAAAAGGGCCAGTTTATTGTGTATCTAGGATTAATTTCAGTGACTAGAAATCTGGGCCTATGTTTCCCCCAAAAGCAGAAATACTTGTTCATTTCACACACAGAGTTCTGCTATACACACAAATATCCAGTAAAACACACTACCTGTCATTTGAATTAGTGTTCTGCCTCTTCTTGTTAAATAGTCTTGCAGATGTGCACACATTGAATTAATATTTGGTGCTAGAACACAATGAGAATATATATAAATTATGATCAAGTTTGAATTCTGTATACTCAAAACTTTTAGTCTTATTCTATGAATTCATATTGGGTTTATAGACTATATTTTAAAATGCTTAATCTACTGTGAGGATACTTATGTTTTCAGGGTTTTTTTAAGAGTGGTTCTGATGTTTGAATTTCCTTGATCTTTCTTTAAACATTTTGTAATGATCTAACATATATTTAAATAATTTACAGTAATCGCAGGAACAAATGCACAGTCATGATGTAAGAAGTGTTGCATAAACATCCAGTATATTCCACCAGCATGACTATTTCATATGCTTATTATCGGAACAATATTTTCTTCACATAAATGAACATGTACAATATTTATTATATAAAGTATTTTAAGGTACTTTAATGTGTACTATTTTCCTTGGTGTTAGACCTTGGAGTGAGACTTTTAAATAAGATAGCTTTAAAAATTGTTAGTTTGAATATTTGCTCATTTCTCTAGTATTGGAACGGACTTTTGAGCTCAAACTGATTAATTTGAATTTATTGATAAGAGTCAATATTTAAGTATTATTTATTTGTAGTATGGTGTAATTAAGCCAAGATTATTGCCTTGCTGTGTTAAGATCCAGGTATAATGACAAATACATCAGGCTCACAGCATCATATGATCTAAATAGTGAAAAGACATACAGGGCAGCTACCTTCATTCATGGGCGAAGGCCAGTAATAGCAGAGCACAAAGCAAATATAACCTCTCCTGAATCTAAGGCTAGAGTTTTCTTTAATATTTCATGCTGTCTCTCAATAATTTTTTTTTAATTTCTGTGTTGTCGTTGGTAACTAAAAATGAAAGCATAGAAGTCACAACATTGCTATCCTTTCTGCCCAGCTGTAATCAAAAGTACTGGAAATGTCACAAGGAAACACAGTTTCACAGGGCATTGCCAGCCTGAGTTTGTGAAAAGGAGTAGTTCAGACAGCACTGATGATTTCTGAAATGCAGCTCAACAATTTTGTTACTTTTGTGAACAGGGCAATAGCTCCAAACCTGCAGAGATTTCCCCATTGTGCCTGCAAAATAAGGAACGGTAGCAAGGCACAAAATTAAACAGTTACTGTATTGAATCTAAAAAGCATCTTTAATATTATACTTCAAAGTTGATATGCTACCCTTAATTGGGGTTTGGGATCTGTTTTAGTATTACAAGATAACTGACGATTCCTGGAGTATACAGGAAGGTTATTTCAGAAGAAGGTGAGATGTGATTTTTACAGCAGTTATATTAAACTGATTGGACACTTCAGAGTGGAAATGCTCAATCCAGTATAGGAGTATCTGTTTCAGTTTGGCATGTTTCATTAAAGAAAGCAATCAACCAATTGTCATTTTTTCACTGGAAAAAGGGAGAGAAGACAATTCTCATACACATACAGCTATGCATATAATAGTGGTTAATCTTTCCAAAACAGAGAATATCCAAGGGTCAGAGATCACTTATCATTTTAATAAATATTTTAAAGTACATTTTCAAATTACCATTCCTGGGAAATTATTACTAATAAAATACTAGGTATTGCTTTGCATAGTTAAGTGGGGGGTTTGTATCTCTAGAGCATTCTCTAAACTAGAATTCAGGATACACAGGCTAGCATCCATATCTATCAATTTGTTCTTAAACCTTAGACCTCGGTATTGTTGGGGTTCACTGATCATACTGTGTGACCAAGAAGTGAAGAATATACTGGATACTTAGGGGTGTTTTAAAATAGTTGTACCTAAGTACTGACTCTATCAGCTATCTTCCTCTTCTGCAAAGATTGTTCTTTCATTCTTTTCAGCCATTAAAAACCACAGATTACTGAGCCAGCTGACGCTCTATCAGATGCAATCCATTCTGCTGTCGCTGTTTGCTTGTCAGATTTATTTGTAGCAGTATTTCGTACCAGACAACTCGTACAACTGCAGTTTCTTACAGGGACATTTCAAGAGAGCATGATGAATCTTCATGGCAATTTATATGGATCCAGATGCTGAGTATTTGCACAGTATTAGAGACAAAGTTGTTCGTCATGGGAACACCTTTTAAGAGTGCAACTTGTGCATTCTTTCACTGAAGGGTTTGGGGTTTTTTCTGTCTATTGGCAGTTTGTAATGTGGTTTCTTATCATAAAGTTAGGGAATCCTGAACTTGTTCTCAATTAGATTGGAATTATTTCAGGTTTCTAGATTTCAAACGTAATTTATTAGCGAAGGAGTTATGCTAAAAATGGTACAAATATCAATTTTAGCAAAGCGTATTCGGTATAGCTGGATTTTTAGTGTGTTGAGCACAGTTGAAAATCTGGGCCAAAGTGTGTGCTGCTGAAACACTTGCAGACTGCATTTGAAAAATAACCCACCTATAAACTATTTCCAGTGCAATGTCCAATGTTTCACCTTAGCTAATCAAGAATATTTTATACACCTTTATCTATGTGGAGAATTTTATCTTTATTGCCAGTTATTACACATGAAGAGACTTAAGTATGTGAACTGCATTGGAGTTTGATTCGCATTCTACAGTCGGTTACCCCAGAAATTATAGGCTTTGCCTTTCCTAGTCTACATTATACGTGTATTCAGAGAGAGTTTGGCATGCCTGCAGTCATGTTAGTCATGTTAGATTACTGAACAATTTCATGACAGTTGTTAACATGAAAATTGAAGCAAACACTTGTGTTCTCTGGACTCCTGGTTCCAAAATTGTGTGGAACTATGAAGTGTAGGATTTGTCTACACTGTGCAAAAGAACTGTCTTACAGTTCTCCAAATTAGCTCAAATACCAGAAGCATGGTACATGATGGCAATGTAGATTAGGCAAATTAGCCTGCTAGTGACACCACGCTAACTTAACGGTACTGCTTTTGTAGGCACACCATGATACTCTGCGAGGCATAGGCATGTTCATAACCCAATAGAAATCAGGTAAGACTTCATGGGGTCTTGCACAAGATAGTGGGGTTTTTACTGCATACAGCATGTTATAACAAACCATCATTAGTTCAGCAATGAATCTATTTTCTGTTCAAATATACAGCGCCAGTCCTGATCTCTGCCTCCTTATTCCAAGATCGCTGGCACTGAATGACATAAGCCGTGCCCCAATCTGTTGAGGGTCAGTCAATTCTGATGAGTGCTGCCCAGCTAATTTATCAACAGTTCTTTGCCAGATTCTGACAATCTAGACACTTTTGTCAGAAATTTTTTTCGTAACAAATACCATTTTAACATGAATCCTGAATAAAAAAGTGTTGAACATTATTCACATCCATTATATGCAATACCTTCTAAATAAGTAGTTTCTAGACAGACACTTGTAACACAATTTTAACTGTGCCCTGCAATTCTACTAAGAGATATGGTGAAAGAAGGAAACCAGATTAATTAAAACTATTTCCGAGTAAAACAGGAGTGGGAAATAGATAAGGCATAATTATGAATAATCGAATTGCTGTTTCCTACCCTACAAGGAGTAGCAACACAGATCATTAGCATAAACTGGCAGGACCGGTCCTTCATGTTTTGTACACTTCGCAATTTTGTCCTGGATACAGAAGAGTCAAGGAGATACTGAGGAACCTGTTGTGGCACCATGATTTTCTTACTGGACTTGTACCAGTTCTGAACTCAACTTGAAAACCTCCCCTATCATTTTTCATTTGCACTGCTTCTGCAAAACACCCCTGGTGTTCTCCATGGACTTGAGTATGCATTGTGTTAAAATCCATGCTAACCGTGTTGATAACAGCTGAAGTGGTGGGGCTTATAAGTAGTAACATGTGCTACTGAGTTAGAATGGTTTATACTGTGTCCAAACAAGACCATCAGGGTTTTGGCCATGAGGGGTTCTCGGACAGTTAGTTCCCAAAACTTTACATTCACAGGCTACCTTATCACGTTTTAATGAAACGATAAGGAGAGGAAAAAAATCACACGGTCATTACAGTCCATTGGATTTTGCTCAAATGTCATTATTTATAAGACTGTGAAAAATTTTGTTCCTCAAGTAGCAGCCTGTGGGTGGTATAAAAAAAATGCAATTTGAGCACATCAGTGGATTGCTGAAGTGCCCAAAGTTATGTGCATCCAATGTTGAGAACCCAGGAGCGATTCTGACCTTTCTATGTGAATTGGATATTTCTTCAGTAATGGATTTTCCCCCTACTGTTTTGTTTGGGTTTTTTATAATAAAGGGAATTCTTTGGTCACACTGGCAAACATTATTTGCTATAGAAATGCAGAACTGTTTACAGGTGCAATATTGAATTGTGCTTGCTTCCTGGGACTAACAAGTTGGTTGTATTTATCTGTTGTGGACAAAATAGCCTGCAGCACTAAGGGGAATAGGGAACATACAGGTTAGAGGGGACAGAATGGCTTGAAGCTATTCATCTGCCTTTGTCTTTAAAGATAACATCTTTTCAGCTGCAGTCTTACACAATTCATTATGAAAGTTCAGCTATAAGCTCTCCTAAAATGCAAGCATTGCACTCATTGATCTGTATATATGAACGAAAGAGCACAAAGCTTTCTAATATACATGTTTGCATACGTTCCCTGTTCCACCCATAAGCAGAGTAGGTAGGCACCATTTTTCATGGCACATAGAATTGCTGTTTGTACAGGACCATGTTCTTCTATGTAATTCTGAGAGGACACACCATTCAGAAAGATCTTGCAAACACATTATTCCAAACTTTGTTATAATGGAAGCATATCTTCACCACGGTACTCAAAACATACTTAATAACAGGGTTACATTTTAGAGCCCAACAATCTGTTTCAGAGGCTTCAGGAGTCCACATTTGATGCTGCAATGCAGTTGCTTTCCAACATGAATGCAAGATGAGAGGCACAGAAGAATCACCTGTTACTTGTTTCTGCCAGAAGACAGCTTGCTTTTCTGTACCTGCCTACTCCATGATACATATCAGCTTTATGACAGTAGCCTACTGTCATATAAAAATTTCTACTTCTTTATACAGTCATTTTTCTAAGTTCTTTGGGCAAAAACCTATAGGTTGGTTGGCAAAGCTGTCACTTTTAAAATGCTATATGTTTAACGTGTTAGGTATATGCTAAAAATTAAACAAATCAACTATGTATAATTCTAGCACAGTGATTTTATAAGCAAATTTTTAATAACTTTAATTTGTTAAAATTTTGAATGAATCTATTTATTCCACAGCAGCTATTTCTTTTAAATACTATGAAACTGAGTATCTGGTCCTACAGAGCAGTTAATTGTGTATTTAATTTTTGTACACGGAGTTGTAACAAAAAGCTGCTATCAGTCTGTAAATGCCCTATTAAATCATATTTAGGAAAAAAGTAAGCATATGTGAGCAAGAAAAAGTGTCTCCTCCAAGGATTTCAATGCTCTTAACTGATTTATATGCTTGACTCGGCTATACAAGGTCACCTCATCACTGAATTCCTTTTTAAATATAAGCCTACAATGGTACATTTTGTTTAAAGAAAGTTATTGAAATAACTGTGTCTGCGCAGACAGCTTGGCTGAGGTGAGACAGTTGAGCTGATCAATTCATGTCCACAATACATCTCTTCTACTTGGCAAATGAACTCAGTTTTATCAAGGTAACTAACAGACAAGCCACAAGGTCAGATGTTGCTTTCCAGACAGGCAGGCAAAAGCAAGTTTTCACATGACCTGCTCTGGTTATTTGCTATGTCACTTTTATTCATGTAAGCCAAGAGGCAGAGGTCTGGTTTTGATCCTTCCTCTTTCTGAGAAATCTGCTTGGCTTTGGGGACTTGCTCCACTCTTTCTATTATCTACTATTTTCTAACTGCGGCATGTTTCCTTAGCTTTATTTATCAATCAGCCTGTTCCTGCCTATGAAGGACCTCTAAGTGCAAGCTGGGTGTAGGAGCAAGGCACTCTATGGGAATACCTCAATATAACCTCAGTCAGAGTGAGGACTTTACTTTGTGACCAGCCAAGTAGATGCCTATTTCCAAAAGGAGAGTTTCCCACTTTGGAAAACAGGGCAGCTCACAGAACAGGAATCCAAACTGTTAAGTTTGGGATCTATGGCTTTTAAGAGCTGAAGTTTTATGTTTTGATTCCTATTGCTTTACACCTTGTTCTGTCAGCCACCAAATGACACCACCAAAGTGGGAAGCTTAAGCTCCTGGTGTTCCTCAGTGTTTCAGATTTAGTGTGCTCAGTCCGTATTGCTCCCAGAATGTTACACGTACATGTCCCCTCCCACACATGCATAAAAATGAAATGTAATGGCTAAAGCAGTAGAACAAATGTAACTAGAGTTTTGATATTTAAATTCATCTTTCTAAGTTAGCTTTTTCATATAAAAATTAAGATAATTATTTGAAGAAATTCATTTTTCAAAGAGCAAAATGCCATAATTTGTTATACAGTCAAATATAAATATAACATTTTCCTTTTTTCTTAGTTTAGGTAGACCAACAAACTTATCTGAGTTTGACAGGAAAAAAGGTGAGGGGATTTTGATGTTTGTAGCAACTTAAAAATACTGTAACATGACAGTTGATGCATAGTTTAATTTCTTTTTTTCCCTCCAGTTAAGACTTCCATTACCAAACTACCAGTAATCACAGAAATGCAACACTGCCATCTCTAGGACAGACTCAGCATCCCCTGCTTTGTAGGATATGTCAAGGAAGTTCAGCAAAAGATAATAGAGGATGCACGTGAATTCAGCGTTAGACTTTTACAGAAAAGTAAGATGACTGGAACAAAAAAAGGCTCATGTGATTTCTCC
>Ga0065711_1007693_pt1 | contig 31537 bp, 8 predicted proteins | sample Hoacrofraction12_FD_59098 | JGI IMG/M metagenome (GOLD analysis project Ga0065711, IMG submission 59098) | Hoatzin crop microbial communities from Cojedes, Venezuela - Epithelial fraction 12 v2 (version 2) | ecosystem: Host-associated > Birds > Digestive system > Esophagus > Crop | place... | reverse complement strand
ATTTGGTGGATATCTTTGTAAAGGACCTTCCTCATTAGTTTAATGAATAGTCACAGTCTTGATGCAGAAGCTCTTGCTCCTGTTGTCTGGCCTGCGTATGCTTATATGTCCAGAGCAGCCCTTAAGACCTTTGCTTTGCTAAAACACATTTCTTTCATGCTGTTCTTCCAGCTTGGAAATTTTTTTTAACAACGTGCATCAGATTTGTAATGCCTAGCTTTCTTATTTTAGATCCATCTTTGAGATCACACCGGACGATGTGCTATTCCTGGCTTCTCCTCTAACGTTTGACCCGTCTGCGGTTGAGTTGTTCATCGCCCTGACGAGCGGCGCCGCTATTGTTGTAGTACCAAACGCTGTTAAAATGATGCCCGTGGAGCTCTCTGCTGCTCTGTTTCGCCGTCACCACGTGACAGTGTTGCAGGTAGGCAGCACCTAAGAGAAGTGTCTTCAGTGTCTTGCTTCTCACCTTTGCTAATGTTCACTGCTTTTCCATCAGTCTGGACGCTAATGATAATAGAGCCAGAGCGTTCTTCCTCGAAACCATGCGGTCCTTTTTCGCTGTAGACTGTTAGCTGTTTAGAAAATTACCATTTGGTCGAAGCCTTAAGCATTTTGTGACAGAAAACAATGAACCAACATTCATATTAAGAAACCATGAGTTCTTAGGAATTAATTAAAATTATTCTGTTGATCAAGCAGTTCTCAAGAATCTGGTAGTGAAGTAACCTGTTATAGGCCTTTTTAGCACATTTTAATAGGCTTGATCTTAGAGCCTTTCCTCATAAACAGCGTTTAAGTTTTAATGGTAATCTCTGTGCTAAGAACACAACAACTAAACCGGTGCCATTTACAGGGTGATAAGATGTTTGTCGTTTTTACAGTAGTGAGACCAAAAGAAGAATTGATTCCACAGCAACACTTCTGTTTTCAGGCCAGCTGCGTATATGAGGCTTTGTGTGCCCCTTGTTTCTTTCAATAGATCATCTCCTATATGATCTCAATTTTAATAGTTTTAAAGTTCATTTTTGGACATTTTACTTAAAGTTATGAGCATCTTAAAGTTCATTTTTGGACATTTTACTTAAAGTTATGAGCATCCAGCATGGCTGCATAAGCCTAGCCCTTGCCTTGTACTGTAATGAGGTATTTTGTAAAACTATTGATTGAGAGTAGAAACTTAAATCGGGGTGTGGGGCAAAGAGTCGTTAGAAATGGATCTCACTTGTAACTGACTTTGAACAAAATGGGTATGGTCTGATTAGTCTATTAATTGTGATAAATCAACTCCCAAGCCTTGCTTTGTCATTAATGTAATTCTGAATTATTTGTGCTCATAGAAATGCTGAAGTTTTCTTTTCTTTTGGAGGAATGACGGAAGTTGAGATTGTAGGGTAAAAATTTAAGATTAGTGAGTAGTTAGCTGAAGATTCCACAGCAGAAAAATGCACTAATTACAAATATTTTGTAACTTTATTCTCTGCTCTTACTTTTATTTATTATGATTGCCATAGATCTCAATGGTGTAGGTTTTCCCATCATATTCCAGTTTCTTGATCAGTTTAGCTCACTTGCTTTTAGAGAAAAATTCTGAGATACTTATCTCTATTAGTAAGATTTTTTAAGTATGTTTTTTTAAGACTTTTAAAGATTTTTTTAAAGCATGTTAAGTGCTAATAGAGAAAGGCGAAATATGGTAAATGAAGGTATTTGAGATGTCTCTAAAAAAAGTTTGATTTTGTGATTTTTTTGATCATTGTCTTAATCAGTGAAGGAAGGACTTATTAGCTGAATTAAAGACAAAATTTCTCCTTATAGCTTAACTGATGATGAATGGTTTTATTCTGTTTCTTAAATTATAGCAAGATATTACCTTCCCCTCTTCACTCGCTGAAGCAGACTTGAGAAATCTGAAAAATTATTATAAGGGAAGGGACGAGTATTTTTCCGCCCCTTTTTTCTTCACTATAATTCACTGAAGTTAAAATGATCCATTGAAAAGTGATGGTTGTCCTCTATTACTAGAAGAAAGTAACCTGCTAAGAAATAATTCCATTAATTTTCAAGTCCTCTTACTAGAAAAAAGTAGACAAGAATGAGAGTGAAGTGTGTCTGTTAAAATGATTTGCTGTTTTTCCCTTCAGTGAAAGGGCTCTACATCACCAATAGTTTTACAGAAGAAGTTCTATTTCAGGAAGCTGTTTTATTCCTTTCTTTTTTATCCCTGTTNTTTTTCCTGTGCTCATTTTAGAGCATGATGTGAAAGCTTGCAGAAAAACGTATCTTTGTAAACTGTTATATTTACGGAAATCAGGAACAACCCAGAATCTGGCATCCTAGGAGTTTTTAGTGTTATGGAAAGAAAGATCTTTAAATGTTTTATATGCAGATTAACCAGATGTATAGGTTGTATTTTAGCTGTAACCTGCTGGAATGAAGGGAAGAAAACCTCGAATAGTAACATCAAGAGAATACTGTGTTTGCTGCTTTGTGTTTCGAAGTAATTAACATAGAACTAGTGTGCACACACTTTAGATGATAGCTGAGATACAGCATGGAACCCATAACACATCTAAGTAAAGAGGAAACTCTGCAGAAGAGCATAAGTTGGTGGTGATAGTACTCATTAAAGGCTTCATGTAAGAAACAAAATCTCTCAAAACACCAACATGATCTATACTTGGATCTGGTGGTTGATGCCATCTCCTATACGTAGATGATTGTTAACTACATCCACATACAGTTGTGCAGTGGATATAAGGCAGGAAGAGGTGTACAGATACACTGGAAAAAATATAACAAGGCTTTCTCTCTTTTTTTTTTTTACATATGTATCATTCAGGCAACACCAACACTTCTCAGGAGGTTTGGAGTTCACATTATTAAATCAGCTGTGTTGTCTGCAAACACTTCACTTCGTGTCTTAGCCCTCGGTGGTGAAGCGTTTCCCGTACTGAATCTCTTGAAAAGTTGGAAGCACGAGGAGAACAAAACGAATATTTTTAATCTGTATGGTATTACTGAAGTGTCAAGCTGGGCTACTTGCTACAAGATTCCTGAAGAGGTTTTTAGCGCTGACTTTAGGTAGGAAAATTCACTGTTTTTGTGGCTTGGCATGTGAATGATGAAAATCACTGGAAATAGAACTTCAGTCTCCTGTTTCCAGGGCTACTGAGTCCTCGTGAGTGTTTATGCTGGTAGAAGTTACATTTCGTTTTTATGTAGAAATAGACTACCCATTCTCTGTTGCTCTGCAGCCCCCTCAAGTAAAAGTTGTTGACGAGTGATTCTGGAATGACAGAACTGCAGTCTAAAATTCTGTGTACTTGTAGACCTGTGAAATTCCACGTAATGTGTCGTGATGGTCTCTGTTTTATTCATCTCTGTCTCTAGACCTCTTCCTCGTTGCAGCCCATGATTCCACGTGCTGAACCTGGGCTGGCCTAGTCCAGGGCGTGCTGTCTCTGAACGTGTGGCAATGTTGAATCAGTGCTGAGCTTGTGCAGGCAAATGGCTCGATTTGCTAATAACTTCAGTTAGCCACAGCCTTGCTGATCATGAGGCTTTTCCAGTGAGAGCTTGCGTGTTCAAAGTGGAGAAACCTAACACAGCTCTCAGTGAGGGTAGAGAAATGGGGCTCTAACTCTTAATCATACCCTCGGAGCGAAGACATAGCTTAGCTCTATCAAATTCAGAATGCTACTTCTGAGATTTACTGATTTTGAGCAAAAATGCTCAATTACTTTCAAATGTAATCAGTAGACAGACGTGTGTTTGTTACTGCTACCATGCTTTTGCCTACAGTTTTTAAAACTCCACAAATAATCCATAAAGTACTGGTTTTTTTCTAATATTGGATAATCTACTATTCAGTGTATGATCCCACTGATACTGCTTGACCAGTAATGGATGACAGAAATTTGTCCAAAGTGCCTCACCCAAGGTCTCACACTGATTTTACCTGACCTTCCAGAAGTACTTTCTTCTCATCATTTAACACTGCCATTTTCACTCAGTTACTGACTTTTTGTGTTTATTATATTTTATAAAGAGAGTTGCAGGAGTGTCGAGGTCATGAAAGGTAGTTCCAGTTAGCTCAGTGTTTCATTTTCTCTGGTGTAATTATTACCTGGTGTGATAATTGTACATGTGACTTGAGTTAGGCGTGATATGGGATGTTTTGGACAAATGATGAGATACGTTAACCTGGTAGTTAAACCCTTAAGGGCTGAAAATGGTGGATGGTCATAAAGTGTTATTAAATTGTCATGCAAAACTCGTTTTCATTCAGGTTTCTCTGAGTTCAAACATTACCTTCTCCTCGGTGAAACTTTTTTTTCTACTCAGTTTCTGTGCTCCAGAGCTAATATGTTGTTCTGCAGTCCTAACTGATGCGCGGTTAGCGTGATGGAAGTTTTTATAATCTCTGCCTGTTGTCAAGCTTGAACTAGTTAGAACAGGGCAAGAATTAATTAGAAAGCAGTTGCATGTGTTCAAATAGGTTGACTTGATGGAAGCTTCAACCTGAGGGATTTAAAAACGGCTGAAACTCTTGGCGTAGTCTCAGGGTATTTCAGGGTCTGTTCAAGCCTTATTTTCTATCGTTCTGTGGTTTTTGGTATATAATAATGAAACCCACGCACGCTTATGAAGTTTTTGATTTTGAACAAATTGAGATGTTTTTAAAGAAGAAAGATTTGTAGGAAGAAGCCCCAAGCATCTACTTTTGCTCTAATACCAACCCTTTGAAGGACTGTATGCGAACTCATTTCTGGAACAGTTGTTTTGTGTTCAGAAGGGAAAGATTTCTACTTGTTCTCTCTTTGATATGTTTAGAACTGATTTCCCTATTCCTTTGGGATCGCCGCTCCTTGGAACAAGAGTTGAGGTCAGAGATACCAATGGTTCTGCAGTTCTAGAAGGCGAGGGACAGATATTTGTAGGTTGGTTTATATTTCTTATTCTTCTAAGATACTTTTCTTAATTGATTGAGCTTTAATAATACATTGATTCTTTTACTTGGTGTCTGCCTCTCGTATACAGGCTAATACATATTTTAAGTTCCCTTTGGGCTGGGACCTTTCTGACGGTATTTTAGGTTGTTGGAAGGATGAACAGAAAATTACCATAATTTTATCTGTGGACTGTGCTTTCATTATATTGACTTTTTTCCCTGCTTATATTTTGATAGTCTCAGTTGACATAATTTCTGTGTATTAACTGAATTAACTGCATAGCCCAGTTTGTACATTGTAGAAGTTTAGACAATGATAATAATCTTTAGTACTTCTTTATAATGCTTGTTAGAGTTTAGCAGAATTTAATCAAATACTCTTCATAATTTTCATTTGCAGTTAGCAGTTTGATATGTGTGACCACAATCTTTTCTTCTGTAGGTGGTGATGAGCGAATCTGCTTTCTTGATGATGAAATAACGGTACCCCTGGGCACAATGAGAGCAACAGGGGATTTTGTAAGAGTGCAGAATGCAAAATTGTTCTTCTTGGGTCGGAAAGACAATCAGATTAAACGTCACGGCAAACGTTTTAATATTGAATGTTTGCAGCAGGTAATATAACATATAGTTATACGTTATATAAAAGAGCAGGGATAAGGAACATGTATCATTGTCATCAGAAGTGGGTGTTGACTCATCTTCAAGTGACTTTTAGGAGTCATAAGGAAACTGAGAGCATGTATTGTCAAAAATCTGGCCACATAATTTAGGGAGGAGTTGGGTTCTGAGTTCTTGGAAATCCGTTTTATTGTATGGTTTCTTCCATCAGAATTGAGGGCTGTATAAACACCTGAAAAATACTGAGTGCTGCACTGCAATGCTTGTGTAGTGATTGTTCTACAAGACCGAATGTCAGACTCATGGATTATCTCTCATTCATGGCATTTGGGCAAATAATACCTATATTTCTGAGTTCATTTTTACGTGAAGAAGTACAAACTTTAGCTACAAGAGAAGGTATTTCATAGGATGTTATGTAGGAATGTGAGACAAACAAATGTTAAATGTGTACTTTTCAAAATTACTGGTTTTACTCCTTTTTAATTCTTATTGATGAACTGCATTTCAAAGCAAGACTAATATTTTTTAATTACAGGCTGCTGAAGATCTTTGTCAGGTAGAAGCTTGTGCAGTGACATGGTATCAGCAGGAGAAACTTATCCTCTTTGTTGTACCCAAAGATGCTTTAGAAAAGAGAGAAACTCTTGAAGAACTCCAGAAACGTCTACCAGCTCATGCAGTTCCTGATGAGCTTGTGCTGATTAAAGCTTTGCCTTTAACATCACACGGTAAATGAATATATTAAGTACCCTTGTCACTTATTTTGATGGTCTCTATTACTTTTTTTAATCTTAATTGACCAAAATCTGTTACCCGATTCGTACTTTTTAAATACATAGATTAGATAGCTTACTCCTAGTAGGCAATGATGACCACGTACTGTGTTTTCTTGACAATGTTTCATTCAAGAGTCAAATCAATTTAGTATAATCAATTTGGTATTAACACTGCACATTTATTTTCTCAGTCATTCCTGTTGCAGTCTGCAACAGAACCCTGACTCCAGCTGGGGAAAGGTCAGGCCCTGGAGGTGGGATTGTGTGGGAGGCTAGGGTAGATTTTCAAAAACCGTATTGGGTTCTCCAAAGTGTAGTTGATTGACTGGGTAAAAAAAAATACAGGTGCAGTTGAGTATGAATAAGGAAGTGTGTGCAAAAATAGAGTGACTATTTGGGCAGTGCAGTTTTTGGAAGTGTAAATGCTAAAAGAGCGATGAAAAAAATCGTACTTTATTTTCTACAAAGGCAAAGTTGATATATCTGAACTGAACAAGATTTACCAGAACCATCTAAACTCCAGAAGGCGTGACAGTAAGCTGAGTGGCGCAGAGGAATTGTGGGAAAGATTGCAGTATTTATGGAAGGTAGTATTTTCGGCTGCCTTTTTATCTTTGCAAGTGGATCATTATACATGTGTCAGGAATTAAACAGTTTTAAGAAGTATGACTAATGCAACCAGAACGTTCTAGCTGCCTATAGATTTAAGCAGTACAGCTCTTTCTGCTCAGTTAATACTTAAATGTAGTTGCTCTGCAGTGGCCAAGAGGGAGTCGTTTGTATTTCTCTGCCGGATAAAACTGCAGGCTATGAGGTACAAGCAGTTAGCATAGGAAGGAGGGAACCTGTCAGCAGCTTTTTGAATACTGCTTCACATGCCAAAGGAGGTATCCCTAAGGGAGACAAGAAACTGAGACGTGGAAATTTTGTACAAAATAGCTACTGTGTTAGTAAAGTTTCTTATTTCATAAGATAATTATGAAGTGAAGAGTCTTTTTTAAAATAGATGGCACAGTTGCGTAATTGTCTTTTGGACTCTCTGTTTGTCTTGTTTCTAAATTTCTGTGCTAAAGACTTGTTTTTCAAGGTACTGAAATATGACGCCAAACCGTATTGCTCCTTTTTTTCAAAGATAGACTTGACAAGTTTCACCTGAAAGTGGAATTTGTTGTGGCTAGGACTTGAACAAGTAAATGTAGTGAAATTAGTAACCCGGTTTGCCTGTGCTGATATTTACCATATTAGTGGCTACAGAAATGATAACTCAAAGGGGTGGGATGTGCCTTAGACCCATTATGGACAGAAGCCTTCCAAAACCTGAGGATCTGGACTTCACACCCGGACTTAACAAGCAGGGAGTGCAGTGAGAAGAGACATAGTAATTGCTGCTTGCTGTAGTAACATTGCCGAATCCAAAATCCTGCATGAATTGGAAGGAGTTATAGCTTCAAAAGTAGGTAGAGAAGTAGGTTACGTAAATAATTCAGAAGAAAAAGATAGCAGGTTATGTAAGTTTTATTAATAGAGTAAAGCACCTGAACCAGTTTTATCAAAAGGATTCGGTGTTTTATCTGCGAAGCTGTCATTGATAAATGGTTATCGAGATTGAAAACGGCCAAGGAAAATGCAGCACGGGTTGCTTTCNTTCCTTAAACTGCAGGAGTGGAANTGANCAAAACATTTTGTAGTACAGAATTANTATCTCCCTGTTTCCCGGTTCATCCCCAGCTCTTGTTCCATCACTGCCTCTGATGGCACTAATATGTTTTGTAGGGTATTTTGCAGAGTAGTGAGTTTCCTCAGTAGTTGTTTTTAAGTGGGATTTCTGGGTATTCAGGTGTATTTAACCTGACGAGTTTTTGTGTAACACCCATGGACTGTTACCTCTTTCCTTCTTCTTTTCTCTAGTCTGTTCTGGGTCTCCGAGGTGATTCCACCAGGATTTCTAAAGATGCGGTATTTCTGTACAGCGGTGGAGACTCCTTAAAGGCTCTGCGATTTTATGATGAAATTGAGATGCTCGTAGGCAAAGCTGTGCCTGGACTCCTGGAAGTTATTCTCAGCCGCTCGATTGAGGAGGTTTATAGGCATATTCTTAAAATTCTGTTTCCAGATGACGACCAATTAATGAATTATGACAATGTTGTGAAAAGAAAATTAAGTGGAAACAATGGAGAGGAATTGCATGGAAAATACATTAAGCTAAAACCTGAAACAGGTCTTGAGGCTGCAGCAGGGTTGATTTCATTTATGGCACTAAGCAGGGGAAATCATGTTTTTTCTACGAATTTCACCGAGTCTTTTATGCAACGCACTGATACAGTACAGGCAGCAGTGGAACTGCTACAGCAACCGTCCTTTCTGCATTTAATGACTCCGAGTATAGTGCAAAGCCACGTGCAAGGGTATGAAATGGAGAACAGAATTCTAACAGCTGCGAACAAGGCAGGTAAAGCCGACAGCTCTGCACAGCAAACCCCTGCAGAAGGCAGTGACCTAACAACGGCAGAATTGGCATTATGCGTAAGATGGATGTCAAATACAAGAAAATGTGTTGACGCCTCACCACTGGTTGTAGTACCATCGAAAGAAGAAGTATCTGCATCTGTATATATCGGCTCTCACTCTCACGCAATGCAGGCGATTGATCTCGATTTGGGAGAAATAAAATGGGAGAAGAACCTTGGAGATCGTATTGAATCTTCTGCCTGCGTATCCAAGTGTGGGAATTTCATTGTTGTTGGTACGTCTTTTGTTTTAGCCTTCATTTTAAATTATTTTTTCTGTTGAATACAAGATGAATCACAAAGAATCTGATTTCTTACCTCTGAATGGCCTCCATCTACACTTCTCCAGAACCTTCCATATCTGCTTCAGAACTAAATTATTGTAAAATAGAGACAGAAAGAAGAAGTAAGTTAAATTTCATGATAACCAGTGATGGAGCTTATCTAACATTAACACTTGTGAGTTGTTAAATGCCGATTTGTTAAGAAGTCCTTATTAAGGAATAGTCAATGGGTATGGTTTCTTTAGAGTGGTTGATTAAGGTGTGACCTTTAAACTTTTTTTTTTTGAAGTATGGTAAGGTGATACAGTCTTAAAATGTCTTTAAAGATTGATAGAGGTAGAAATTAGTACATGATGCCTCAGATTATTTTTCACGGTGTTTAATTATCTCCTTTGACTCTTCTTTGGAAATGTAAAGGACATGTTTGGGTAGTTTTTTGTTTTGTCTTATCTGTTGTCAATGGAGTTGCCATTATTCATCCTAGTGTTATCGTTTAGCTAATACATATATATATCACTGGCTAGCACGGGTGTCCAGGTGGTGAGGTTTTTTTATGCAAAGCTAATGTTACCATCGGTTTGTTAGTATCTTGATTGCTATTTACTCTGATAACAAAATTGAATGTTTCATTAAAACTGAAGGTTTTTCTAGAACTACGGTTCAGTTTTCATTAGAAAACATACAGACTTTATTCTTTCAACATCTTTCTTTTCAGAAAGGAAAATTAGGGAAAGAGGTAATCAAAAAATGTTCTTATTCTCCCTTTTCAGCAACTCTCCATGTCTTCTAGTATTATTATTGTAAAATTTGATAGAAGGGCAGTGAAATAAGTATATTTTAAATGTAACCTGGAAAGAACAGACAGAACAATCAACTTTCCATGTATGAATGATCAGCAAAGACTTTGAGCTAAAAGAAGAGTAGGAGCTTCGGAAAATGTTTTGAAATTCTACCTCGTGAGTCATCTTATTTCTTTCCAGCAGTGACACAGCTAGCAGCATAAATCACACTGTAAATACAAATACTCGTTATCCTTTTTTCCCTGCTTTTGTTTTATTTCACACAGGTTGTTATGATGGCTTAGTGTACGTGCTTCAAAGCAGTGATGGAGAAACACACTGGACTTTTGTCACGGAGGATACTGTGAAAAGCTCTGCAGTTGTAGACCCTTCCAGTGGACTTGTCTACGTAGGATCTCATGACCAACATGTGTATGCTTTGGATATTTATGTAAGAACACTGACCAACTTCTATGTATAGAAGAATAAATATCCAACTTAGACCCTATTTAATACACCAGATGAAGCTCCGCTGGTGGTAGCGTTCTCAGGAGACCACAGTTACACTTTTGAAACAGTTAGACCTGCTTGAAGTGGGGGTTAGGAATATGTGGTAGTAAGTAGTTTCAGCAGTGTTCTCAGCTGTGGTTCTCGTGCTAATAGTCCTGGTTGAAACCAGACCTTAAGTTTCTTAGTCATTAAATTCTCTGTGGCTGTGTTTCTGAATAGGATGCCCAGCTAGAAATAAAACTATGGCTTAGTGGTGGAGAGAGAATCTTACATTCTAAAAGAGTAGATGAAGGGAGATGGAAGGCAAGAGGGGCAGATACTGCCTCATCATTAGCTGAATTTCTTTTATTTGCAGGAAGAGAAAGTGGCCAAAGGCGTATGTGTTGCTAGAATATTATGTAGATTTTATCTTCACTTCTTAACTAGTGTTTGCTGAGTAAATGCACTGTTTGATAAGCTTTGATATTTGAAGGTCTTTATAAACATGATAAGCTTTAACTCATCATGTTAATAAAATAAAAAATAAAATTTTTTATTTGTCTTTTTTCTTGTGATTGCAGAAAAAGGAATGTGTATGGAGGTTACATTGTGAAGGTGGAGCTGTGTTTTCATCTCCTTGTCTAAGTTCTTTTCCACATCACCTTTATGTTGCTACCCTAGGAGGACTGTTATTGGCTGTAAACCCAGTATGTACCTTTGCTTACTTGTCTTTGATCCCAATCTTAAATCTGAATGAAACCAAGAAGTAATTTCTGAAGTTAAGATCACTTTCCTGATGAAAGGAACTAGATGATCATGTGTTACCATAAGATATTTTTCACCTGAGGGCCTTATTATTATACAAAGGTTACCATAATAATTCCTGTATTTCAGAAAGCTATTGGGTGATGAAGAGAACTGAAGTGACCTGTGTGAATTTATATGCTGACTGTAGGGCAAAGCTGGAATTGATGTCTTCTCATTCCCATATACTGCCTTATCAGTTTAACTAGTGAATGAGAGCATATGTGTAGATTTTTTCCCCCCTCCTCCCTCCCTTTGACAGAAGGATTTGGCAAAAAAATGTACAGAACTTACTGAAATCAGAACAGAATAGAGAAAGAAGCCCTTTCATTCCTCATACTGTTTCCTCCCCGTAGTCATTTAAAGAGCTGTTCCCCTTAATCTTGGACTGCTGTTCTGTTCTCTGCACTGGGGAAATGGCATTCTTGATAGACGTGGAGCAATTTCATGGTTTTCTGAGGCATTGTTGGCTTACAGCTGGTCCTGCCTGATGGAAGGAACAGTCACTTGGAGCAGCTGTTCATGTTTTTCCACTCATACAACCCACGGCATCAGTCCTAACCATCTTTACCTCCCACCCACTACAAATTTCCTCAGGAATACCAGCCTAGTGTTAGAAGACCATTATATGGTTTTGCAGCTCTAGTGGGCTGTGGTTAAGAAAAAAACATGTATGGGTTTCTTTTTTCCCATAATCCCAAGAAACAGGTAGTTGAAAAACCCAGCTGTAACTCCCAAGTAATTATCTATAAAAATAGGAATGTGCAGGCTAAGTTAGGAGCTTATTGTGACAATCATAGATTGTGGGTTGCAGTATTTGTAGTTTATGACAAAATCGGTATGACTTGCTTTCAAGATATCCTCTCCTTCGCTGGTCTTCATCACATGCTGAGGAGCTGGGAACAGAATAAAAAATGAATCTCTCATTTATTAAAACTACTACTACTGCTGCTACACTAGTATCATTATTATTTTGCCTAGGGGAGGAAACAGGGGTACTGAGTATCCCAGGGAAAACGCTATGCATTTTGTTGGAATAAGGTTTGAAGAGTAGTTTTACCTTTGGTATGTGTTCTGGGATGGAGAAGCCTGCTTTTCTTGCTTTTTGGGTTTTGTTGGAGGGGGGTGGTGTGTTTGTTTTTATTTTTTTTCCACTTCTTAAGGGCTGGGTCAAGCTATGAAGGAAGGGTTGTTCTGTGCAGCTTTTTACAGTTGTGTTAAGCATCAGATATTCCACGCTGCCATTTACAGATGACGGGGAGTAAGATTTGGAAAAGCTTCCTGGGAAAACCACTCTTCTCCTCTCCTCACTGCAATGAGAAGTACGTTTGCGTTGGGTGTGTGAATGGAAACTTGTATTGTTACACTCATTCTGGAGAAAAGGTAAAAGTGGTGGGGTTGGGCTTTTTATGTTCATCACAGTAATAATAAGATGCTTTATTAATACTGTTTTCTGAGGTTTAATGATTAACATGTACTGTTTTGCGAACCAAAGAGAAGTGTCTATTTATTGTTACCGAGAGGAGAAAGGAGAAAGTAGAAAAACTGTGTGTCTGGGATAGTCCATGCAATTCATGGCAAAACCACAAATAAACTGTAAACTCTGCTTGATATAGTAACAGAATTTCTAGTTCAGAGCGTACACCCAAAGTAAATGGTCAAGACTACTGCAAGCAAAGAAATGGTGTGGCTATTCCTGATGTGAAAACAACGGACGCTGTTCCTTTTGTTTGCCTGAGATGCAGTATACATGGCAATTCCTAGGCATTTTCTGATTATAAAATACACGTTAGCCCATACCCTGCTCTCTGTCTGCCTGCAGTGGTGTTGCAGAACTGATAATCTCTTGAGGAGGGATCTGCACCTCATTAGCATGAGCAGAGGAAATCTGTATTACAAAAGGAATATTTGCCTTTTTGGAGAAGAACAGCATGTTAACAGAATTCTCAAATTTCGTTACTAATTGTGGTACAACAGCCCAAGAATATTCTTTTCCCAAGTTGGCCATCTCTACATGGGCCTCACAGAAAGTAGTAACTCTTGCGCATCTATTTTATGAGTCTTTTGTCACTTACTCTGTGTGTAAAACTTAACTTGTAATTTGACAAGTATTTACCAGCCCTCACTGAAATCTAGTATGCTCTTGAAATAATATTCTCTCCTGCCAACGACTAGTCTATTAGAAAATTACGGTTGCTGTCAAAGTGATAATGTGAACAACCTTTAATAATGGGTGGTTATGTTCTTTCTGCAGGTTTGGCAGTTTTCCACTGGTGGACCGGTGTTTTCATCTCCGTGCATCTCAAGTGTAACTAAGCAAGAAATATTTTTTGGCTCCCATGATTGCTTTATCTACTGTTGTAACATGGAGGGTAATTTACTGTGGAAATTTGAAGCTACTTCAAGTGTGTATGGGACACCATTCGTTTTCCAAAGCGACGACTTAAAGAACAAAATTCTTTTGGCGGCAGTATCTACAGATGGCAAAGTGTGGCTCCTGAATGCCAAGAGTGGAACAGCAGAAGGAGCAGACAAGCTTCCAGGAGAGGTCTTCTCTTCCCCTGTAGTATGTGGAACAAAGCTTGTTGTTGGCTGTAGAAATGATTATGTTTATTGCCTGGATTTGTATATAACAGGAAAAAAAGAACAGCTGTGATGTTAGGCTGTTTCCTTTTTATTGTTTACATTTTTAAATTAATTAAGAACTCATGGGTGCTCTCTACCTCTCTGCCTATTTTATTGTAGGCAAGACGTGCTCTTTGCAGATTTCTTGGGTAGCATTTTGCACCAAGCAAAAAGAAGTGTCCAGAGTCGGTAAAGTGATGCTTGTTGACCTGCAGTACTGGTTGAAGGGGAATGGCTGCTCAGCACCCAGCCAGAAGTTCCACTGTCCCTCCCTCATTTCCCAGCTGGAATCCGTGAAAGAACGCGTTTCAGGTGGTTTGGGTTGGAATGTTGGGCCTTGACCTGCGTAGCAAGAAAATGAGTCAGTAGTTCGGCTTCAGACACTTGCAGGGTTGGGAGAAACTGTGGTAAGGTGCCTTACTCCGCAGCTTAGGATGGCATGTGTGTCTCCTTGAGGGAGGAATGTGGTCCCCTCGCTGAGTCCAGCCGAGCCTGTGCCCCCGAGGTTCTGTCCCTGCCTGTGCCTGGGTCTCCAGGCAGCAGACTGGTGTTTGTCCAGTCCGACGAGCTTCCTGTGCCGTGGCAAGGTAACCCAAGGCCGTTTTTGAATCTGACTTTCACCTTGATATCTGAAGACGTAGTCCACGTTGCATATACCTGGTAGTGGTGACCTGTTTACTATAGTTTCTATAAACTGCATAGTTCATATTTTGGGAGCCTAGGCCCTCCTTGGCTTCAGTTCAGTCAAGCATGTACTTAAGCTCTGTTGAAGTCAGTGGAAGTTACTTCTTGTGTCCTAAAGTGGAGAGTACACTTACGTGTGGATATTTATTAAATTTCAATGACAGGTACGGTGTGAGCTCCAAGATGAAGTGTGTGCTGCTCAAATCAACCATTGTCAAATCATTTTTTTAAGAGATGTGAATGAATGCTCTCTGCAGTGTCTTTACTATTAATAAAGGGCTGTGTAAATTGGTTTTGGTTGTCTTTAACGCCTTCAAAGGAATGACCAGTGGTCTTACTAACGTGAGTCAGGTATTTGCAGTGACAGAAGTACCTGAGAGCATCTTCCTGATTCTGAGTATTCAAAAAGAACTATAGCAGAAACTATTATCTCACTCTCTCTGGTGAGCCATCTGCTTTGAATTCTACCATCTTGAGTTAAAAAGTAAAGTAGAAGTTGCACTGGCTGTGTTGCTTCATCATGTCTGGTTCCCCCATTTTATCCTTAGCAGAAATGCATAGGCAAGACACTTGTAGCACTGGAAAAGGTTCTATTTAACCAGCAAACCTGAACTACACGATTAGCAAAAGGAGACACAGAATACGTACATCGTTGATTAGATAATTTTGACTGGATTATAGTTTAATAAGAATTAAAATGACATTAGTATAATAAACAATTGCACTTTAAAACATTTGAAAAAATTAAAAAAGTACACAACAAATACCCCACAATTATACATCTTACAGTTTTTATACATTACTATATGAACATAGAGGTTAATCATATATAACCTGGTCAGAAGAAATGGTCTTTTGTGTGTAGAAGTTACAAAAAATTGAGACAATATACTACATAGTGGTTTGTTCGGTTCTTAAAAGGTTTTTGCTGTTTTAAACTCGGTAGTAATGTTTTGGTTTTATTTTTACAGATTTCCAACACTTTATCAGAAATGGTTGCAACAAAGCTAAAGCAAAGTAACACTTCACTTCATTGGTATTTAGTGCAAATTTCTGTTAATGTCACATGAAATGTCACTGTCAAACATGTACACTTTAGAAATGTTTCCATCAAGTACTGTACATAATACAGTTTCCATTATTACACTAGATACCTTTATGGTTGGAAAAAACCTCTGCTCCGAAGCTTTAGATCAAGACCGTCCTTAATGAAAGCTCTGTTCGATGTGCTAGAAGTGTTTTGTATTGGAAAATTGCATCCTTGTGTCATGCACAATAGCACCTGATTTTGCTATGCTTTTCAGAATACCACTATCTTGAATACTTTAATCCTGATTTACGTCACCTTCTCCGTTTTTCTGCCTGGCTCCTTCTCCCCAGAAACAGTCATAAAGATGTATTTCAGGCAGCTTAGTCCTTGTAGTTACAAATATATACTGCAGGCTTATAAACTCATAAAAAGTGTAAATTTAACTTAAGATGCACTAATTCGTGGTGCTAGCAGAGCAAAAATAATTATGAGCCTGATTCTTTCTGCAGATAAGCTTGTGGAGATTTGACTTTGAAGGCGTGAAGTCTGTTTTTTTTCCCAAGCATGTGAGTGCAGCATTGCCCCCCCCCATCTCTGTATAAAACATTTCAAATACTTCTATTGGTGGTAAAAAGTTACTGGCTTTAAACATGAAACTGAGCAAAACTGGTGGCTGAAGAGACCCAAGAAACCCCACCTTGCTGCTGCACACCTGCTCAATCCAACCCGTCCATTGCGTTTGTGCTCTTGTAACCACGATGCTGGACCGTTGTTTTCTGTTTGGTGGGAAACGGCGTGTCCAGTGATGACTTTTGCTGCCAAGCCCTTTTTGGTTCTTGGAACGGGAGGATACGGCAGGTTTTGTTCCGTTTTCTGCATAATTTAAAGCGCTGCTACTCATGCTGCGCACAGCAGTTTGGCTAAAGTACTTCCATGAAACACACGTGGTATCATCCTATAATGATGCCGTTTCTTCTCATGGAAATGTCTCGCTTTAGGATGTTGTAGGCTTAAAGGTTCCTTGGAGCCTTATGGTTAGAAGGAGGAGTTTGTTAAAGACTTCCTTGTAACATAAACTCGGGTGTGTTATAGATTTATTTACTAGGGTGACTTTCTCAAGCGTAGGCCTAGCTATTTCTGTGGGATGTTGAGGATAGTAAAATTTTTATTACATGATGGACTTTGTCCTTCTTTGTAAGAGGGAGGGGGCGAACATTTGCATTTTAATTACAAGAAGTAATAAAGTGTTCAATTGCCACAGCAGATACCTGAGATGGGGTAAGTAAACTTCTTCCAGAAGCGTTCTGGCTGCGTTGGTCAAAGTGCGGGCGGTTATCTGGACTGCCTGAAGGCGCACGTGGAGTAAAAGCGGGAAGAACGCAGAGCTAAAACTCCCGAGACTGTCACTGACGCAGCTTCCAGGTCTCAGTTAACTTCAGCTCTGCAAGTCTTACTCCTTACTGAGACAAATCCTGCAGCTACGTGAGCATGGGAGTCGTTTGACTTCTTTTAATTCCAGTCAATTGATTTAAAGTTGTTACCTGCAGTCACTGTCTCCATGCATCTTAAATGTGGCCAAGCACGGACAGTGATGCGCTTAAATGGCGAGAAGAAGCGCTGACTCCCTGACTTCTTTCTGAAAACTTCCTGATTTTTGTTTATATAATGGGGTTTTCGTTAAGCAGGAGGAATTGTTTTCTTCCTAGAAGTGAGGGAATTAGACGCAGTGTTTGCATCCTGTGATGAAAAGAATTGCATCAGCATTTGGATGGTGCCGTCTTTCTACTTATCATTTACAGGTAGAATGGTGTCTCCCGAAGTTCTCTGTCAGGGAAGAAGCTTTCAAACAGCAGGTAGAACTGACAGTTCATACAGTTTAACACTTAAATTTCGGAGCAAGAGAAGGGAACATGCATCTTGCCTTAATTTTCAACAATGGAGCATTGAAAAAAAAAATTCTGAGATCTCCACTGAAGTGCAGAGATCCAAAATTCCAGAACCGAATACCCACAGAGTTTAAAGAGCTTCTGAGCTGAAGTTCTGGCCCTTAGTATGATGCTCACTAAAATTTACATCCATCATCTGAGCATTCTTCGATTTTTGAGAGAGTCTGGCTCTGAAATTTTTGCCGTGAACTCCTTTAGCTGTTTGTCAAAGCAATGGAATAGATGACTTGAGTAGCGTTATACAGTGAGCTAGAGCAAAATGGTGATCAGTTCAGTTTTCAGTCCTTCAATACATGCATTCTCAGTTTTGTCATGTGTAAAAAGCTGAATAAATAAAAAGAAAGCAATTAATAGCAGTAGAGAGAATAATTTTACAGTTTACTTTATGATCTGTGGACAGTCACTCCAGGCTTTTGCTTTCCTCTTGGCTAAGGCAAGCCAGGCTGGTTCTGTGGACACGGGGTTAGCATCAGGCGTGGAGAACCTCTTGGCCACCTCCTTTGCCAGGGGGGTTGACGGAACAGAATCTGAAATTTCCACTGGTTTTGATGGGGTGGGGAAGGGAAGAGAAAAAAAGCATTAGTTGAACCCTGTACTTTTTTCCAAGATTCTAGAGATTTCTCTGCTTTTCTGTGAAGACCTCCTCATCTAACACTTCATACTTATTTCCAACCCTTTTAGTTAACTCTTACTTTTTACTGTATTTGCAAAATACTCCAGCTAGGAGGAGCTGAGCTTCCTTTTCCAGAAGTGACACCAAGTAATGTAACCCACAAAAACAGGGACAAAATTTTCAGTCTCTGTCAGATCCAGAGAAAACATCTCCAATTTGCCAGTCACCTTCTTTATGTAAATCATCTTAATTACATCTGCGAAGTAGCAAACAATGGGAAATAAAGCTGGATATTTTTTTTTTTGTCTTTGGTAATGCAACTGGTGAACACGCGTAACCCAGCTGTGTTCAGGTTGGAGTTAAAAATAAGCACAGAGAAGAAAGCGGTCCGAGAGTTTTCTGCCTCGGTTAACCACTCCCGTGAGACTCTCCTGAGGAAGAAATGAACCCGCCTCCCCCAACAGCTGTTTGTCACATTTTCTTTAAAATAGGGTATTTAAGACAAACAGCTGTCTCGGCAGGAAAACGTGTTGAATCAGCAACTGATTTCTAACAAGCAGCCTCACTGAGCGGAGCTGTGGAAGTAGGTTGTAGAGGTCGGGTGGGAAGATTGTTTAATTCTGCGGCAGCGAATGCCCTTGAAGGCAGCCGGGATCGAAAGGAGTTCTGTCTGAAACCTGTGGAGTAACTCTAAAAATCTGAGTTACGGAATAACTCCTCACTGATCCCCCTTTACATGTTTTGTTTTTTACAAGCCAAAAACCTTTTTTTTTTGTTAAATGTTCATATTTGGTCCAAATGACTTATGTTTGCTTTTCATTTTTGGGTTTTGAATGTTTTAAAAAGCTTTACAAATGCATGGATGGCAAAAACTGTTTATTTTTCTTTTTAGTACACCTTTAGTAATGTATTTTTAGCTATAAGTAAATGAACAGTAATAGCAGCTATTGCTGTAGACAGACACTTTGAAAAGCTAATTATTGTAAAGTTTATGGTAATTTATGCTATATCTTGTCAGCTCCTGGTATAATAGACTCAAGTGCAAGTCTGAAATACACCAGCTTCTTCAAGGTTGGGGTGTTTCTTTAATGTCCTTACAGGAAGGCTCGGCAAACTTTTTTTTTTTAAACATGTTCTAGCCTGGCCTTCTGCCTTAAATGCTCTCTTGATTGTGGGAAACCCAAACCAGTGTCATCACCCATAGTAAACAAATACTTGTGTATTTGTATAGTTGGTGATGGCTGCGGGGCTCCAAATGTAGCCAGTAATCACATGGAAATCCGGTTGCCATTGCCCTTAGGGCCAACGCAGTTCCATGCTTTCACTTCAGGTACCTCAAAATTGGTAATTCCTCCTGGAACTCTCATTCTACTGCAGACCGACCGACCAAGGGTAACTGGAGTTTGCCCCTTCTTTGATCTAATTTGGCAAATTCTGCTGGAACTGACCACGTACAGCTTAACATCGCGCCGCTGACTCTTTGCCGGTCGGGCTGCAGCCAAGCCCTGGACACTGTGACACCTCTCCAGCCACTACCTCCAGAGCCAGCCTGGACATGGGAAGCAACCTGCCGGGGAGCAGGAAAGTTTTGGGCCATCCACGTGAGATCTTAGCACGGTTTGGGTTGGAAGGGACCCTTAAAGCTCATCCCATCCAACCCAGAGTGTTACAAGTGAAGTTCTTGAGGGTATCTGTGCCGACATGCGGCTCGCCGCTGCTGAACCAATGCAACATAGGCAGGGGTAGGGGTTGTTCCACTTGGAACAGCGCAAGGCAGGAGCGGCACGGCTTTAGCCTTTAGATAAATGAATTCCCTCATTGCTTTCAATAGTTGCATTCCGAGTTCTTGGTGTGGAGAAGTACTGGGTAGGTTCAGCTGATACGTGGGTTTGCTTTCAAAGAAGCCCACACTATTTACTGTGGAACTTGTGAAAAGGTTTCTTTGACACCTATCTGTAGTCTTCCACAAAGCTCTTTGCCTAGGACTAATGTTGGCTAGAGAGATACTGGGCAAGTCTCTATTCTAACAATCACCTGATGCTAACTATTATGCCCTTTGGCGAAGGATTTATTTAATTTAAAATGTATTTATTTAATGCCTCTGCCTTTTGCACATGCAATTGTTTCAGCATAACTGAAGCGACAGATTGAGAGGGCGAAGTCCGAAATGCAAACTGACAGGCCACCTTCAACTGAGGGGATCCGTTTTTGCCTTTTTGAATGAAACGAGACTACTCATTCCAAATATTCTGGGGTGTTTTTGAATGACACGAGACTACTCGTTCCAAATATTCTGGGGTGAGTATTTCACCTTGGCAAACTGGGAGGCGTGGGAACACAACAGGCTTGATTTCTGTACAAATACGCTTTGTAGAAGTGAAGTATCATTCCCCCTCTGTGCTAACCCCCAGCCTAAAGGCAAAACAGTACTGGAATTGCAATTTACAGTAAATCAAATCCCTCTAAGGTGCATTAGTCACCTGCCAAAAATACCGTTGGAAATGGCTTGGGGAGACAGCCTAATTTTTTTAACTTGAACTGGGGCAATTCTAAGCAAATGCAGGAGTGCAGCCTTAATAACCTGGGGAACCTGGTAAAAACCTGTTAAACCGATGTAATTCCAGCGTAACGACTGGCACGTGAGACTGGGACAAGTTGTGGTGTGGCGTGCTGAAAGCAAATGCGTTTGTAATTCTAGGCGTAATATATGAGGGGGAAAAAAAATTGTTCATTCTCTCCCTCAAAAACATACGATACCATTTCTGGAGTACGTTATTCCTAGAGTAAACGTGAATCTCTCACTGTACCTGTCACAGAAGTTGGAAGGGTGTTGGACTTTTTTAGCTGCTCCCTTCTTTCTAGCCTCGACACAGCAGTCTCGATTTTCTTCTCCCCTTCTTGAGTTGTGGATTTCGTCAGCGTGTTTGTTCTGCTGCTGCTTTTATTGTCTGGCTGATGACTCGTAGCAGCCTAGAACAGAGAAGGAAAATGGCTAAACGAGCAACCGTCTGTCACGCAGCGGCTATGAGTAAGAGGTGTCACGCTGGGGGCTTTCATTCGTCACCTCTCCTTTCCTTAACCTTCCTCTTCGGCAAAGACTCAAAACACTCTGATATTTCGAAAACCAAATCAGAGACCGTAAAAAACAAAAACCAAAAACACAAAAACCCCGCAAAGTTAAATTTGTCCTGTTGTCATTTCAGTCAAAAAAATATACCGAGTTATCCACATGATCTCTCTTTTTACCACCTGTGGTATCTATATACAGCATCAGTGTTTGTGTAGCATCACTTCTGTACTGGAAGTAGGAGTGTTTTTCTTGCTAATAGAAAACTACGGATGGTCAATAACTATTTAGAGAACAAGCTACTTGAATTCAGTGCCCACTTCAGGCATTTGGGTGTTTCACGTGACGGTGCTTTTCTTTCACTCGTCTGCATTTTATCCAAATAATGCACGTTACCATAAAAATAAATTCCAGCTTACTAATATTGACCTACAAACGAGTATGCCAGCTGTCATTCCCCAAGCATTAAGGCTTAATATCTTGCCTACTCAAGCTCTGAAAGAACCATGCTGCACACAGTTTTGCTGTTCCCTCCCCTGCGCAGTGATCGTGCCTGTGACTGCCAGGAGCTACCACCTGATGTTAAAGGAGCAGAGTTTACGCTCGAGTTGTCATCCTGCTGCCTGGTATTTTCTCCTGGAGGTCTCAGTTTTGCCAAAGGGAACTCCAGACTTTCAGACTCCTTTTCACTCCCCGTCATTTTGGCTTTTATGAAATCTTACAAAGCAAACAAAACCAAATCCCTTTCATATCATGAAACTAGCTGACAGTTACGGTATCCGTCTTTCTAATGGGCAGGTTTCTAAAGCTTACATTTTCTTTAGCCAGCTTCTCTGCTTGCTTCGCCTCTCTGGCTTGTCGCCTCTCTTCCCTCGTAGCTTGCTGCTCACGAAACCCCTTTTGCTTTTGCAGTGCTAATGTGATCCAAAGCGGTTGTGAAGTTTCAACTTTTTCCATCAGTTTGGAGCCATCTAACGAGTGCCTGCTCTGAAGGACTGGTTTTTCTGAAAGAAAACATGAAAAGAATTGGTTAAGTAATGCACGTCTCTTGTCTCAAGCAAACCAAAGGTCCAGCTTCTCCACCTTGTGAAAACTCTGGAGCCATGCCCATCGAGTGCCACACCGTCCACAGACCTTCGTGGACTGGGTGTCAAATCCAGAAATAGTTTTTATGTCTCAAGAACAAAATCTAATAGTGTGTTCAATGTTGGGCCCCTCACTACAAGAAGGACTTTGAGGGGCTGGAGCGTGTCCAGAGAAGGGCAACGAGGCTGGTGGGGGGTCTGGAGAACAAGTCTGATGAGGAGCGGCTGAGGGAGCTGGGGCTGTTCAGACTGGAGAAGAGGAGGCTGAGGGGAGACCTTATTTCTCTCTACAACTAGCTGAGAGGAGGGTGTAGTGAGGTGGGTTTTGGTCTCTTCTCCCAAGCAAGAAGTGATAGGACAAGAGGAAACAGCCTCAAGTTGCATCAGGGGAGGTTTAGACTGAATATTCGGAAAAATTTCTTTACTGAAAGAGTGGTCAGGCATTGGACCAGGCTGCCCAGGGCAGTGGTGGAGTCCCCATCCCTGGAGAGGTTCAAAAACCGTGTAGATGTGGCACTTCAGGACATGGTTCAGCAGGCGTGGTGGTGCTGGGTTGACGGTTGGACTTGATGATCTTGGAGGTCTTTTCCAACCTTCATGATTCTATGATTCTGTGATCATACAGCTGTCCAAATATATCCTTTTTTTTTGTGAAAAAGCCTGCCCCAGACTCTTAGAGCTATAGGCTGACTTACTACATGTAGTCCCACTACATGAGGTGCTTAAGTGAAAGTGGTACATAGGCATTGATTATTTACGCCTCTGCTGAAATGGATCCAGCCACTGTGCCCTGCAGTTCCCTGATTTCCAGCCGTATTTAAGGGAAGAAGTCCAAGCTTCAGCCAAATAAAGGGCACTGACATTAAATAGTCCTATAAATGCAGCCCCTCTTAAAAAATGGGATTGTTTTTTTAAAAGTCACTTGAGCATTTGACTGTCTGTACCAGCGCGAAATTGGGGTCAGCACCCAGTATAGAGCCGCGAGTGGCAGGGAACAGCACTGGGCTGCGAAGCTGCTCCCGCAGAGCTCAGAGAGCACAGGGACCCTCAGATGGCTCTCCCAGGCCGGCAGCTGGGCCTCCAACTAGCTTCCATAAATTCTCCATTAAAAATGGGAGTAAAAGGAAAAAAATGTAAAAAATTGTAAAACATAAGCAGCATTTCCACTGAGATATGGTTTTAAAAGTGTCTCGATGCTTGCAAAATTCAAGAATGGAAAAAATTGGGATTTCCCAATTAAACGCTGAGTTCCCGCCTTGCTCTTTGGAGCGCCCTTACGCTGAAAGGGGAATTTTGACTCTTGTACAGAGGACTATTTCAGGACACAGGGGCTCTCAGGCTTCCTCTGACGAGCCGCCACGGCTACTGTAAGTGTTTCTATCAACTGAAGGGTGCCTCCTGTCTGTTGAGTTAGACAGAGAATTTGCCCAGGACAGACGCTATCAGGGGACCTAGACCTTAATATTTCTTAAGCTAGATAATATTCCCCTAAAAAAATAGAAGCAATATAATATAAATTATAAGATTACTCCTGCTCTGATGACACCGTTACACACGGAACAGGGAGTCCATCATCTGACTAGCTAGGGGACAACTCTACCAAGGAAAACACACACACGCACACTTCAGTTACCTCCTTAAAATCAACGTTCTTAAGTAGATCGCACCGGTCACACTGAGTTTGTGTGTTTCTGAGCTAAGTTGTGGGGATGGGGAGTCCCATTCGTTCAGACAACCTAAGCAAAGTGGTGGTACTGCACAGAAAACGTGCCCGGTAGAAGTTACAGCTGAAGACCAAGCACCTTCCTCTGCACCTCCAGTATCTCATCGTTAAATGACCTTTGAAAAGTACCTACCTTTCTTCAACGGCTCAGGCTTTTTGTCATTTTTTTCTCTCCATGGAATACTTATAGATGGGAAAAATGACTTCTTTTCTCTGATTTCCTCCTCTTCGTTTCTGTACTCGTTGGATGGCGCGGGGCGCACTGCATTTGCTCTGTCCTCTTTTCTCCAGCCACCGTCCGATTCAGCTTTGACCAGCCTTTGCCCTAGGGTGTCAGCTAGGTTTGACCTGTTCATCTTGGAGAGAGGAGACGCTGGTGGTGTCTGGCTGGTGGGCTTTGGAGCTAAAGCTGGTTTCTGTGGGACCAGTGACTTGCCTGCTGGTTTCTCAGGAGGGTGTAAAGCACTGTGGCCGGTGGCTGGCAGCACCACTGGTGTGCCTGCTGGTTGTGAAATCTCCACCACCGTAATTGAAGAGTCTTTTGCGTTTTTTAAATGACCGGGGACATTCACTCTCCCCGTGCCGGGGGATGTACTCTCTTGTGGAGCAAAACCAGTGGATTCTTTCTCACCTTCTGCTGTAACGAGTGGGTCAGGCACACCATCAAAACTATCTCCTGCACTGTATCTTTTCTTTTTCCTTTGCTCTGCCTGTTGATCGTAATGGAAGCGTAAAGAGTAGTTTGTCCTTCGTAACTTTATCCCGAAAGGAGAAACGTTTTCTTCTCCGTTTGGTGCCGGTTTATCTGCTTTTTTTGTGCTGTTGTTCTGTTGATTTTCCAGAGCACCGGCAAGTTCTGCCTGGGGTAATTCTTTACCCGGAGGATGAGGAAAACTTGGAACAAGGAAAGATGGAAGATCTTTTGCAAATTTGCAGCCTTCTGTGTTGTCTGTCGTTTCACTACGGGTTTCCATTTTCTCCTTAGCCTTTTCAGCGAGGTTGTCCTTAAAAGTGGAATCCACATCCTCCTTCAGATCAGCAGATGAGCCAGCGATTCTTCCCGCAGCCACAGTTTCATTGCCTCTTGCCACGATGACGTTCTCAGCGTCTGAACTGGTCTTTGAAGCTTCTGAAAACTTCTGCCACGCTGGCGTTATCGAGAACTTTGCATTTGCGGATAGGGTTTTCCTCAGGTTGCCGTGGGGAGCACCTCGCCCTCGGGGTGTCCAGTCGTCGCTGTGCCTGCAGGCGCTCACTCGGTCCCTCTCGTTGTATTTGCTGTTTTCTGCGTTCTTGAGGATTCTGGAGCGGATAGAGGCCCACTCAGCTAGCACGGCCTGGTTGTTCAGTGTCTCTTGCGTGTATTTCATTTTACTGCTGCTGGGTTTGGGATCCTGAGTTTTTTTCTGGGCCTTCTCCGGTGATGGAATGTCCACGTTTTTTCTCTCTTCCGTTAAGCCGAGTAATGATTTACAAGCCGTGTCCTTGATCTGGTTGAGGTTAACTGCCGTGCCACACAGCTGTGCCCCGGTAACCAGAATCGCTGTGTGGGGCACGCACACGGAGGACGGGAGCGTGTGAGACCCCTTGCTGGAACCGTGCGTCCTGAAGTCTCTGACGGACGGAGAAGAGACTCCCGCTCCTTTGACGGGCATGACGGGACTCAGGTTTACTTTCTGAAATATGATCTGTTTATCTCCAGAAGACACTTGGAATGTGAAGGGTCTGGACGCAGTCTGCCTTTCGTCTACCTCTTGCCACCTCAGTTCTTCCCCTATTCGCTTTTGCTCCTGAGCCTCAACCTTTCTCTTCAGTTTCTGGGCTAGGACTTCTTCTGCTGTTTTATTCCCTTTTTCTGGCTGTTTGAGTTTTTGGGATCTTGATCCTTCTTGGAGACTCTCCTCCACCGGATGCTTATCAGCCCCTCCAGAACACAACTGATCCATGTCCTGTTGCAGTTCCAAGGATTTTTCTTGTTGGCTTTGCTGAAGATTTTGTCCTTCTGTGTCTACCTTCTGCTCTTCCAGCTTGTTCCGTTCTTGTTCATTTTGTTCCTTTTGCTGCTTCAGTTCATCTTGTTGCACACCTTCTGCACTTTCCATGTGCATTTGTTTTGTGAGCTTGTGTCTTCTCTGATCTTCCTTTTTCTTTTTCTTATCCATTACTTGCTGGGGTTGTTCCTTCTCTGTCATTCCTCCTTTCTCCTTCAAATGCTGTCTTTGTTCCTCCTGGTTTTTCTGTAGTTTGAGGGTGTCAGCTTCTTTCTCCTGCTTCAGTTTTATTGCAGTTTCTTGAGGCTCTTTCTCTTCTAGCTCTTGTCTCTGTTTTTCTTCTTTATTTTGTTCTTTGAGTTCTTCTTGTTCCTCCAGCCAATTTCTTTCTTCTTCCTCTTGACACTGTTTTTCAATCTCATGTTGCCTTAATTCTTCCAGCTCTGGTTCCTTCTGGTCTTCCAGCTCTCGTCTCTGCTGCTCCTCCAGCTCCTTGCACCTCTGCTCCTCCCATTCCTGATGTTTCTGCTCCTCCAACTCCTGACGTCTCTGTTGCTCCTCCCCTTCCTGGCGCTTCTGCTCCTCCAACTCTTGTTTCTGTTGCTCTTCCCATTCCTGGCGCTTCTGCTCCTCCAGCTCTCGTCTCTGTTGCTCCTCCCATTCCTGGTGCTTCTGCTCCTCCAGCTCTTGTCTCTGTTGCTCCTCCTGTTCCCGGCGCTTCTGCTCCTCTAGCTCTTGTCTCTGTTGCTCCTCCTGTTCCCGGTGCTTCTGCTCCTCCAGCTCTCGTCTCTGTTGCTCCTCCTGTTCCCGGCACTTCTGCTCCTCCAGCTCTCGTCTCTGTTGTTCTTCCTGTTCCTGGTGCTTCTGCTCCTCTAGCTCTTGTCCCTGTTTCTCCTCCAACTCCTTCTGCCTCTGTTTCTCCAGTTCCTGGCACCTCTGCTCCTCCAGCTCTTGCCTCTTTTCAGCCTCCAGCAGTCTTCTCTCCTCTTTATGGCATGTTTGCTCTTCTGTTTCCAAAGATGTCTCTCCTTCAAGAAGACGCTGCCTCCTGTCTTCTTCACGACGACTTCTCTCCTGCTCTTTCTGCATCTGTTCACATTCTTGACACCTTTGTTCTTCCATTTCTCTTTGTTCTTCCATTTCTACAATCTGCCTTATCCTTTCAGCCTCAAAGATCCCCCAGTGATCTTCAATTCTTTTCTCCTCTGCCAGCTGAAGCTGTTTCTGCTCATCTCTGTTGTGGATTAGTTTGTCTGCTATGATGTGTCCATTATAACCTGGATATCTGTCTCCATACAGCTCAGTTTCTAGGTCCTCTGGCTCAAATTCTGTTATAGTTAAACTTTGTGATCCCTAAAATCAGGAGACAAGTTTGGAGTTACTGAATATTGCCCATTAGCTTGTTATTCTTTACAGACAACAAACACAATGAACAACCAACCAGTTGCAAATGCAAAACAACTCTTTTTTATGTTTTCTTTTTTTTTTTTACACAATGATTTAGATACAAAGCCACAACACCACCCCAGTTATGGATCACATCATCATAGATCCCATGCCTCTCACCTATTCACCTATAAGGATATACATATACTCACCTATAAGAAAACTTCCCAATAATAACAGTATAATCCTAAATATTGAACCACCATTTGGTGAACATGATCTAATCCAGATGAGACCTGCCATTTCAAATTTACAGAAGCCCAAGGAACAGAGCACAAATTTCATATGCCTGTTCTACTACTTAGGACTCCGTCCTTTAAGGCTGAAATAATTAGCACCTGCTTAAGGGCATTGTTTTGCCAGTTCTTCCATGGCAAATGTAGCGATTACTTGCAGAGACAGAAGCTGTTGCCTGCAGAGAAGAGCTCTGCAGTGTTAGCCAGGAAAGAACACTGCTCAGGGAAACACAATTTGGTTGCTTTTCACAGATCCCAAGCCAGAGTATCTTCCTCATTAACTGTGCTGAGACCAGGCACCGTGGGACCACGCATGGAACCTAGAGCTCCCCAGCAACGCTGCAGTGCATGGAGGCATGTGCTAACTGCTGGCGGCTTCTCAGTGCTTGCCCCACAGCCCTGGCAGGTGGGTGCGATGCCTGCGATGAACTGAACGCAGATTTTCTTACTCGTTGTTGCTGTAGCGACATGGTCTGAGGGTGAGCTGCACCTGAAGAGCGAGGAGAACGGCTCGGCTAATGCCCTGTCTAGCTATCATTTCTTGCGCCGTCACTTGGCTCCAGTTAAAGATTCCATATAAACGGGAGGCTTAAATTTAATTTCTTCATTGCTAGAGTGATAAATGCAAGTACGATGGTGTGGCAGCAAGGACTGTGGCCTCTCCTGAGGCTTGTTTTAGTTGAATAGTCTTGTCCCATTTACAAGCACTTCTAAGTTGTCAGGGTAAAAACTGAAATAGCCACCCTGTAAGTGTGCAAAGCGAGTGTCTGATAATTCACTCTAGCTGTGGCAAGAGCTGTGTTACTGAAGTCTTATTCTTTCTTATACGACAATGATATTAGCACTGTCAGAACCCATGCCAGTTTTAGAGAATCTACTTTTTTTCCCCAACCAAATTTCACACTATCTTATTGCCTGTACCAGAGCAACATTAACAGTGGCCGATATCCTTCAGATCTTTATGACCTAAATATTTTACTAGCAAAACTAGAATCAGAAAGCTCTCCCAGTGTAAAAATCCTAGCGGAAGTACCTCAGGTGTAAGTGCTGTTTGTCTCAACTAGCTACATTAAAACTTCTTGGCATCTTCTCTCCAGCTAGGGTTTAATCTTAAGGTCTTGATCTTGATTTCAAGACAAAATGAGAGAAGTGTGCATTTTGTTTTGCCCTGAAGTCACAACATTTGTCAAAGAAGCTTTCAATAGCTCTCTCTAACAGTGTCAACCACACCCTAAGACAGTCCTCTGTCCATAGCTACTCCTGGCACACTCAGTTGCGGCTGTTTTGTACCCAGCTTCAAAAGCAACCTCCCTCCTCATGTTTTTTGACCAGTGTTCCAATACCTTTGTTAATCTCTTGTGCTTTCTCGACATCCTCTGCTTTTTTGGCTTCACTGACAGCTTGTGTTTAGCTGCACTGTTGTCTAGACGAGCAACAGCCTGGGGAACTGCATCCAAATTGATTGTTTCAATAGTGCCAGAGCAAGAAAATTGTCTTTTTGGCCGAGGCAATTTGGCTGGAGTGACCTGTTTGTATCACAAACACAAGTAACTGTTATTAAGCTATCTGTTCCATTTAAATAAACAAGTAAATTAATTAATAATACACATGTACACACACACAAAAAAGCCTTTGCAGTTTTGAATTCAAAGGAGTTATGAGCAGAAAATATTTCCCACTCTGTTTTTCCATTATACAAATCATGAACTTTGGACATGTAAGTTACAGCTGCAATATTTTCCTGTTTCCCGTGCTACACGGTTTTATACTTTTCACTTAAAAATTACTTAGACCATTCTAACTGAAGTTGTTTCACAGTTTAGCTCCACTTGCAAGTTGTTGGAAATGGAAAGGGCAGAGGCAGAGTTTTTAGCAACATCAAACCCTGGGACATTTTAAAGTTTGCTTACCATGGAAAAAATATCTACATATTTAAATAATTTAGATTATACGCTTTAGGCAAGAGCAAATCAAATTGACTTGTCTAAGCATTATAGTAGAACAACTACAGAGCTGTGCTATCTGCCTGGGAGAGGACGACGTTATTGGATCTCAGGCTGGCACGGTGCCTGCAGAAACCCTTCCCTCCACAGGCACGTGGAGTTGTCCAAGCTAGCACCAAAGAACAGCAAAAAAAGAAAAGAAGACAATACTGGCTTTGACTGGTGCTTTTTTTTCTCTTGCCCTTCAAATATTTGGGTTCAGAAAGTGCAAATACAAAGCGATTTAGTGAGACTCCTCTCGTGAATAAATATGGTGGCACTGTATGTCTAGACGCGTCAGAGTGAGCCTGTAATCAGCCTCTCCCAGCAGTCACCGAGCTGTCATCTCCAGCCTGGTGTTTGGCACAGTCCGAGTGGAAAAAGGAGACAGAAACAAAAGAAGGGAGAAAACATCTTCTGTAGGGAAAGAAAATCCCATACACTGTGTTCAGGACAGCTCTGTAATCTTCTGATTAAACATATGCTAGCTAGGGAAGCAATTACTTATAAGTCATATGCATTTTGCATACGCTTATTGAATTACATGTGGGCATAACAAAGTAGTAGACGTACTTATGAAAATTATGGCTTTATGATTAGTACATCAAATGCAGGAATGCTGCAAGACCGGCAGAGACCGCGTTCTGCTGTGGCCTCCAATCAGCCCTTACAGACCTCTCAATCCCGGTTATTGCTTATTTGCTAGCCCNGACNCTGCGNGACNCGCACACCACCTGGGATGATCACGAAACAGTGAGATGTGCNCTAAAGCAAAAACTGACTGTCAGGCTTCGAATAACTAAAATGGGAAATCAACCCGGTGCAAACCAAGTGTAAAAGTTTTGTTACCTTTCCTTCCATTTCACGTCCTGTTCCAGGAAAATTCATTGTTCTCAACAAATCTGGAGAGTCAGTGGACTAGAAAACAAGAAGATCACCACAGCTAGAGACTAAAATGTAAAGGATCTAATTAATACGGTTCAAAGGACTTGTGAAATCATGCACGTTAGGGTAGGATTTTTACCCTGTTTCCTGTGACTGCAGGACTGATGGGTAAACAATTCTTGTTCCTAAACGCTACGAGTTTCCCTTTGCTGCTCCTTGAGTCACTGCTGTCTATACAGAAGTAGTTGCTGCTACAAGACACTACAAAAGGCAAAACACTTGTGCTTCCTGAACAAGATAACCAGGTTCCAAATCAAAAGAAAAACCACGGCTTTGTAGGATTTCAATCTGCTGGCAATAACTTTATTGTCTCCTGACCTACACCTACGGAAATAATGTAGGACACTGACCAGGCATTACCTCTGCTGCCAAGAGTTTCAACTCCTCTTCACAGAATCATTAAGGTTGGAAAAGACCTCTAAGATCATCAAATCCATTTGCTTCTCATGAAGCAAACCAGGTCCCCCCAAGTAATCGGAGCCCTTCGATCACTCGGGCTCCTTCGCTACCGTCCTTCTCCAAGCCATCTCACAGGAGGGGATTTTTAAGGCAGAGGGGTTGAAGCAGCATTCGTCACACCCAGAAACATTGGTTTTAATCGTTATATCACGGTATTACCTCATAACCTGATGAATGGTCAAGCACTGGACCAGGCTGCCCAGGGCAGTGGTGGAGTCCCCATCCCTGGAGGTGTTAAAAAACCGTGTGGATGTGGCACTTCAGGACATGGTTTAACAGGCATGGGGGTGTTGGGTTGGTGGTTGAACTTGATGATCTCAGAGGTCTTTTCCAACATTCATGATTCTGTGATTCTATGATCCTAATGTTGCGATCCCACTACACCAGGTGCACATGATTGTTAGTGTAAAGCCTAAAAAATCAGCTTTGCAAACAGAGGTTAAATGAAGCCCAGAACTCTTGCCATCGATCCAAGCTACTCAGTCATG
>Ga0065711_1030755_pt1 | contig 31539 bp, 20 predicted proteins | sample Hoacrofraction12_FD_59098 | JGI IMG/M metagenome (GOLD analysis project Ga0065711, IMG submission 59098) | Hoatzin crop microbial communities from Cojedes, Venezuela - Epithelial fraction 12 v2 (version 2) | ecosystem: Host-associated > Birds > Digestive system > Esophagus > Crop | place... | reverse complement strand
CCCCCCCCAGCGATTTTAGCTGTAAGTAGAAGTTTTTCTTTGGACTGGTTTAAGCTAAGGCCCTCTTTCTTGTCACGCACAGACAGGGAAATACTGCAAGACGTCGGATTAGCTTGTTCGCTTTTCATTGTTTTCTTTTGTAGCGGCAATCCGTTTAGCTATGGTATGCTGAGTTTATCTGATTAGCACTTAGTGAGTGAAGGGAGTAGGGGAAATCTTGCCTGAGTTACTTAAGCCTAATAAAGTTTTCAGTACCTTACCCCTCTTTCGAAATACCTGAACTTTGCTGACCCCTGCCCCTTGCTTTTCCCCCTCGCTGCAGCTGGTTCCCATGCGGATCGCGCGGCCCTGCAGCTCTGGCTGGCCGAAGTCGGGGTGCCGTTAGCCGGGCGGTTCTGTGCGGTGCGCGTCGCTCACAACGCGCGCCCTGCTCTGCCGCGTTCGGCAGTCTGTCTGGAGCTCTTCCCAGCTCAGCTCCTGTTGTTATGCTGACTCGCATGCCTTGCCTGGGAGCGCTTACTGACTTAAAATGCAATAACCTGTAGCATGCGTGTTTCTAACTTAAAACCAATAGGTGTAACCATAAGCAATATAATAGTTTATTTAGTTGTGCTAGCAGTGACATTTTCATGAGGATTCACTGGAACTTGAATAATTACATCATATAAAGAAATTCAAGAAAGCTGAGCTTTAGCAATGCTTAAAACCTGTGTGTGACACACAGATTGCGGGTCTGTCACCATAATTAACTCAGTAAGTTTCTTGAATAACTTTCATGTTTTCCTCTGGACTTCAACTTCATTTCCTTCTTTTGGGATTAATTTTAGTTTTAATTCAAAATTGCATTATAAAATTTTTTACTACAAAAGTAAAATTCTGAAACAGAGAAATCATCTGTATTAGTTTATGCTGCTTAAACATATCTTTGGTGGTTCTGTTAGTTTCATACAGAAACGCAAAGTTGTCTTAATGACAATGAAAACAGGTCCAAGGAAAGTACAATAGACATATATGCAAGAGATTCTTTATCCATAGTAGGTTCTATAGCTGTTGAAGCAATAAGGAAAAAGCAACAAAAGTTTAGGTGGAGTGTCAATAAGGCAATAATGCTGCTTAAGAAATCTGAATCTTTATAGGTAGAGACCTCTGAAAATATTTTCAGTTATACCTGCTTAACAATACAAATTTTTAGTAGAAATTTTCACATTTCTTTTATCAATGCCAGTGTCCCCAATTTATAATAATAATAGTAATAACAGTAATAATAATCTTAGCAATAGACAGCTAGTAGCAGTGGTAGTGATCCTATTAAGAGCAGAATGTGTGTGTATTTTTAAATAATTTTAAAGATAGTAAAAGAATGCTAGAGGTGCAAGAATGCACCAAGATATGCTTGAGATGAGTGTGACTGATTTTTGAGGTCTGCACAGCTTGCTGCTGAGCAGGCCCTAAGGATTTACCTTCCCGAGTGAGGTACCACGGCTGACGGCGTTCAAGTTCCCAGTGCACTGCGATGCCAGGCACAGTGTGTCCAGTTAAACTGCCGTCAGTGCTGGAGCCTGCCTGGAAGTGTCGCACTCTGATCTAAATGGCAGAAATTCTGGAAGAGCTTTTTCACTTCACTGACAACCCAAACAGTGTCTTTAAACTTCTTCTTGTTTCCATTACTGCTTTGTTTTGTTTTGTTTTGTCTGCTCCTGAGTATGTACAGCTCATGCCAGACTTCTATCCAGCCATCAAGATGGAAGAAAAACAGGTGTTAATCTGTGAATTAAGTATTGAAATATTTTGTAATTTGATTCAAAGGTTTATTTAAATCACCACAAGTATGTGTGTGTGTTTTTTCTTTTCCCCTCTCAGGTTTGCAGTTATGTGTGGCTATATGTCTCAGTTTGACAGTGTACAAAACAAAATCAGGAATGGTTATCTCTTTAAGGTATGTTTTTTGTAGGCTTTGGGGGTTTTTTAAGCTATTCCTTTAAATTATTTCCTTACATAGTGTCAAAGACAGATTTGTGCAACACAATAATTCAGCCTCACAGGTCTATTTTGGTGCCGATGTTAAAGTGAAAAAGTTATTTTTATGTCTGCAAATAGATTGTATGCTTACAAAATCTAAGAATTAAGGTAGCATTCTGGGAACAGCATTAAGATTTCTGTTTTATTTCGTAGTCAAAGGGGGGGGAGAAAAACAGTAACAATTCTGTTTAGAAAATAAAAACATATGAAATATTAAATGAACTAACACAGTTCTGCAGTCGTCCTTCATGCCCCCCTTAAGAAGTTCATATTTGTTTTAACACTGTCCTTTCAAGGCTAATTTTATGGGTTTTAGTGTTACAGTTTGTGTTACGTGTGCTACTCTCCCCCTCCTTGTCCTCAGCATCGCTTAGGCGCTTTCCATCCCTTGCCCTCTGAGCCGGCGTCCCCCCTTGCTGGGTGTCAGTGAGAGGCAGCAGACGTGTTCCTTTCCCCGGGGAATGCTGGGGACGGGTCCCTGTCACATCGTGTCCATGTTAGGACTTGGAGTGTTGTGGGGCTTTCCTATGAGAGACCAGTAATTACATGTGGACTGTGCCAAGCGAACTAAGCCCCGAGCGCTGGGACAAGCTGGGAGCAAAGGAAAGATGATAAATAGCACAAGTGCTGCAGTTGTTTAAGGATGGAGTTTGAAAAAAAGTCCTGCAGTGTTAGCAGTAGCCTTTTCAGGAAGGCTTTCCTCTTCACGAGTAATTACTGAAATCTGTGTGAATCATTTTTAAATGTTAAGGATTTGGGAAAATAATAGCATGAAAACATAGCTCCTATCTAATTAGTTTGTGGACAAAATGACAGAATAATAAGATCTTAGATCTGTATAACTCAGATACTTTAATGACTGACTTAATTAGAAAAACAGAGATATTGGGGGGGAAGCTTAACAGTGGTATTTATTTTGAGAGGCAAATGGTAGCTAGGGGCAGAATAACATATTTATTATTTCTTCAAGCGCAGGTTGGGCAACAAGAGCTTTCGTTAGTAAATTAAAGAGAGAAATAAGGATACTCATGACCTGTAATGAAAACGATTTTGGAAGAAGCACCTCATTAGATACTTCATAGGTTTTATGGTTCCACTATGAACAGAATCGTTTTATTTTCTGAATTTCACATTATAGTCATTTACCATTTCATTGGGGCAGTCACATTCCAAGGTGGAAGAGACTGTGCTTCAGTGATGGGTGCTGCCATGTAGGATCTATCAAAGAGAGTGGCTGCATTCTCACCAATTCGGTGTGTGACAGTTTCCTAATACTAACTGTAAATAGATGAATTTGGTTCAAATTGTTGAGTCCTTTGAATGAACATGAGAGCCGCTTAGTCATGTTCTAAACACAGTATGCCTTCTTATGTTGTATGCAGAGTTGCTAAATAATTTTGTTTGTGGTTTCTGTCCACAAGGAAAGGGTTTGCTAGTGAAAATACTTTTAAGTTGTTAAAAAAGAATTGCAGCAGAAGAGAATTTCTGAATTTGTTTATGATTTACAGCAAATTTCTTAGACTGTAAACACACTTTGCCAAACAAACATCTGAAGTGACACTGATTTTCTTTCTAATAGGAGCACCTAGACAAAGCAATCGAACTTAAGCCTCAAGATCCTTTTTTATATTACCTAAATGGAAGATGGTGCTATTCAGTAAGTTGTTTTTTATTTAACGTATACATTGAGCATACTGAAAAATTATAATGTATTTGAAATGAAATAGTGGGACTTAAGACCAAGTAGGTGTTTACTGAAGTAGGCATTTTGAGCTAAATGAAGCAGTACACTTACATTTCCTGAATTAACTTTCCCATGAGTGGTGTTAAATGCTGACCATTCTTGCCATGTACATTCAGTAAGCTGTGCTTGCATGTCCTCATTGTTGTGTTCAGGTTTCTTATCTGAATGTAGGGATGAAAAGTAACTGACATTTGGGCAGGAGGAAGGGTGACCTCTAGTATTGTATGCCTTGATTTCAGTTCTTTATTCTGCCGCAGACTTTCTGGGTGACCTTGGGGTGGTAACATAGCCTTTTGGTGACTTTATTCCCCATCCATAACTGAAGTTAGGGGCACTTACGTGCTGTGGGATTATGGCTGTGGCAACAAGGCTAACATACCAGCTTGGTAAATTCCAGGGCAATGTCATAACAAAGATGCAGACATAAAAATCTATAGTTCGCCAAGAAGTTTTGCAAGAGATACAATTTGTATTATGCCAACACAACGTGTACTTTTAACTGTTGTGTTAATGACAGAGTGAGAAGTACTCGTATATGAAAAATTAAAATAATTGTTTTACAAGCTTAGCTGTTGATTAATTTTTTTTTTTAGAAAAATAATGCTTGTGCTTGTCTTATTCTTATGCCCAGATCTTTGATGGCTCAGGTGGCTATCCTTATTTCTTCATCTTTAGGGCTGTGAGGAATCTTTCGTCAGAAGAAAATTTGCTTGCATAGTCTATGCTGTAAAAGATCACTGGGAGGCTTCTCAGAATAGTGACTGCTAATGCACGGTGAATTCCAGCCCTACCTTTTTCCTCCAGCTACTTCCAATGCTAGTCACTATGAAGTGCCTGCAAACTGGAAAGAAGGAGTTGCTCTGATACATTGCAGCCTTTGACTTTATCTGCAACAAGACTTAATGCAAAGTAATCTTTCAGCAGTTTTTTCAGATCATATATTTCACTTTCAAAGAGCTTTCAGCAACTACATTTTTTTTTCTGTTGATTTGAATAAGGAACGACACCAGCTTTTTCAAAGAGCTTTTCATTTTGGTTTTCATCACACTGTATTCTTGATTATCAGCATTAGCTATGCGAAAGTGAGTTGCTGAAGATTGTCCTATAGTATGCTTGCTGTTCTGCCTTTGGAGGGCATCTCTCTCGCCAGTGATTCCTTAAGCACTTTTATACCATACTGTGCCAACAGCTGACTGCAGCTTCCGTTTGTGTCAGACTCTGCCAGATGTTTTTCATGGGTTATTTCTCACTTGAGCTATCACTTTTGGAAACTTTACATGTAGTCTCAGTATACCTCACTTTGTTCTTATTGCACTGTTTTTTTTACTCGTTTCATTTTAGTGGCAGTCACCACTTCCTGACTGGTACATGTGGTTTCTTGTGCTATACCGTTACAAACTCATGTTCCACACTTGAAGCATCTATACAGGGCTTGCTTACTGAATGTTGAAGCAACAGATTAGCATTTGCTTTAGGGTATGACCTGACCTGCATTTTATTAAGTGAAACAGTCCACCTAAACAGTTGTAGCCACTGAAATACTTAAGGATTGAGTCCTTTTTTCTTCTTCTTTTTGTTTTTTTTTAATTCTTGCTTTGTGTGACTGTTTTGATGGCCATGACAAAATAGTAAGCTGAAACACTTAGAAAAGATTTTCATAGTTACAAATAAATGCAAGTATAGAACTGAATATCATTTTGTTTTAACTTCTGGGGCTCTCAGCCCTTAAACCTTTCTGTCAGTTGCACACTTTCAGTAGCAGGATGAAGCCATCATTTGGGAACATTAGTTTTGAGGCTCTACTATGGAAACTAGATCTTAATCCTAGCCCAGTGAAGTTGGTGATATCCTCATTAATTTTAGCAGGTTGTATGAGTAGGTTTCTGTGCTGATCCACGAATACAGGTTTTGGCCATGCATGTGATGTAGATAGTCGTAGAGGCTTCTGGAAGGTGTGGCAAATTCCTTGGTCCTGTTCTGCAGACTGTGGTGTTTCATGCTGTGGTAACTATCCCAAAAGTAGACTTGGCCGTGGCATTGGTTCCAAATACTTCTTCAAGGTAGAGGTCGTGATAGGGTGCTTGAAAAATACGTTTATCACTTCTCTATACAGGTACCTGTAGATGGAGCGATAATGCTCCTCTTAGACTTTCCGCTTTTTCTGTTTAGTGTAACGGAGGTTCAGGCTGGGAAGGCTGTGTTGTCCAGTGTGAGGAAATTAAAGAAGAAAAAGGGATGACTGAGGAAAGAAGCTTAGCTTTTGTATTTAGCCTAGCTGACTTTGGGGTCCAGTTAGGACTGGCCGCAATAGTTGTTCTTTCACAAATGTTGCATCCAGGGGCATTATTGTCTGGTTTTAGTTGCATATTCTTCTACTGAAGCAATGTAGTTAAAAAAGATAACTAGGCTTTGATAACGTTTTTGGGAAACGTGATGTGCTGAAGTCTTCCTGGTGTAGTCAGACGCTTCCCATTCACTACCCATTTAGTGTTGGGGGATCCTGTTACTATCTTCTAGTGCTGTTTTTGGGCTGATACACTGAAAAATATAGGTATATCAGACTACAAAAGGGGATGCTTTGAATGTTGTAAATCTGGGCTCCAGTTCATTTTCACAAATGAAAATCAGTTGAACAGACTTTTAAGTATAGGGGAGGCAAACGGAGAAGATTTATTAAAGACTGAAATCTATAACCAGAGACTTCATGCTGTACTTGTAAAGCTATTTGATTTTTGGAATTTTGCCAGAATCTGGCTCTGACTGCCATTGCTCACTTTCTTCGGTGTAACACAGTCCTTTGCGAAGAGCAGTGGTGTGGCAGCGCCAAGTTTCTTACTCAGCAGTTACTCTTGCTGGGACAGATCCAAAGCCGATGCAAAGCATCATAGCACCTTCCAGCAGGAAGGATGAGCTGGATTTTCACTGCCTCGCAGCAGTGGGGTTTTGTCTCTGATGCAGATCTAGTGACAGTTGTGTGCCACCTTGTCTAAAAATTGATTTTTGCTGTTTCTTATTTCTTTTGCTATCGTAAAGCCAGTAAAGCTATACAAAAGAGGTGGATTCTGTTCTAACATGTGATCTTAACTTTATTAGAAAATTACTCTGGCATCACAGTCAGGTAGGCAAAATTTTCACCAATTGTTTCATAGATGCCATGATGGGCAAAATTTTGCCTGTGAGACCTGCTGTGTATACAAGAAGCTGCATATAGCTCTAATGTTTTTTTTTATTTTGTTTTGCAGAGGTGACAAGGGGAAAAAAAAATACTTATTTATGCATTGAGCAAACTTAACACCACTAGTAATAGATAGTAAACTAGTAAACTGCAGAACCCTACCAAATGTTATTTTAATATTTCTTTTTCCAGTGGTGATATAGATTTCTATGTACAGTGTAGCTTTAGTGATAATGTTAGGAAAAGATGATTACTGTATAGTTGTAATGAAGATACTTTAAAATATCTAATAAGCAATGTAAACCAGTGTTTAGTATGTAAAAGCGATGTTACTATTCCAAAGAAAAACAACTGTAGTGATATAATTTTTATTTAAAATGTCTTTGGTGGTGGACAAAACTTCTTCTTCTCAGCCTTCTGTGACAAAAATGCTTTGTCAAGTTTCAAGCCTTTCAAGTTTCAGCTTTGTTTTTGTTAAGTGAAAGCGAAAACTACTTTGCTCTTCAGATCAGCAAGAAATATTTATTGAAAGTGGATTATCTGTTGTGCATGGTGTGTAGGCATTAGTTTTCTTTCCTTAGAGTTTTGGGCACAATTATCTAATAATCCTTTATAATTGTGTGTTCATGGGGTTTTTTAGTGTCTTAATGTTTAAAATAGCTTTATAAACAGAGTAGGTGTCTAATTAAAACTTAAGGCTACTTGCCATTACAGGACTGGCACAAAACAGTTAGCGTATACTTGTGAAAGTGGATCAGAGCCTCTGGTAGATGCTAGTGGGGTATTAAAAATTAGAAGTCTTGATATTTTCTTTTTGCAGGTTACATGCCGTGTGTTGGATTCATCTCTGGTGTATCCCAGTATCTGTTTGGGTTACATCAGGGAACAAATTGATTCAATTCCTTTGTCTGTGTGCTCTGTAAGTCTGCTCCCCTTATTGGAAAGTGAAAAGCCCAGGGAATTCAAGCTGGATAAATGTCTAGATGCCTGTGCAGACTGTCCTGGTTCCTCAGCTGGCAAGAAAAAGAATATTTGTGTTGGAAACCAGTATTTTAAAACTGCTATCCAGTTACTTAATCTCTTCCAGAAGTCAAAACATTGCAAAATTATTTAATACAGTTTTACATTAATATATTGTAATAAAAAATATCCCCAGAGAGTTGGGTGTTTTTTTTTTTTTAAGTAGGTGCCATTAATATTTTACTGAAGCTGGATCAATAGGATGATTTTCCTTTATGGAAGACAATTGTGTGATCTCTCTTCAGTGAGCTATTAGCAAGGAAACATCGGAGAAGGAAATCCTTTAGGGCTGCAAGTCAGTCTTGGCTGAATTTTCAGTCCAAGCGGGTTAGTTTCCTTGGTACCAACATCCTGGAATTTGAAAAGAACTGTCAGTAGGCAGGGTGTGCGTCTCATCGAAACCAGACAGAAGACAAAACGAAAAACAAAACTCCAGCCAGTGTTTTAGTTCGTATGTGATTTTTTTTTTTTTATGATTCTAGGCTAAGGAAGAGAAAGGGATGTTAGGAAATCCCTTTTCCCAATATTTAGGGAGGAACCACATTTTCTACCTTAGTCTTCAGAGGAACAAGAGGCCTGATAGGAGCGTACTGGGTACGAACTTTACAGTCAGCTGCAGTTTAACTCTGTGGGTGGCTTTCTTCCATCACTGGTATTAGCAAAGATTTGGGTAGAATAAATGGATGAGAGCTTGCTGTTTGACAGATCTATAGAAGAGACTGTTCGAGACAACCGTCTCTGTTAGTTGTGGGATACTGAAGAGTGGCCTCCTCCTTGGCAGAGGCCAGGCTGCTGTGGTGACCCACTCCCCTCCAGCCCTAGGGAAGTTCAGGAGTTGGCTGATGATCTCTCAGGCCCTTGTTTTTTGCTCTTGAGCAAGTGGGACTAGCTCTCCTCATGTACAGCAGCTGGGAGGTGATGTTCCTCAAATGATCCAAATACATGAAAACCTGATATTCTGTGGAGACGCAGTGTTCCTTGCAGTGCTCTTGTGCATTTTTGGGCTGCTGAGGGACTGACGTCAGGGCTTGGGAGACCTAAAAAACCAGAACTCAGTCAAGGTTTGGAAATCATCTGTAGGGCCAAGGCAATCTTAATTCTTTAGTTTTGTTGTTGTTGTAGCCATTACTTGCTGCAGTAGTTGTTTTTCTTATTACTCCTTGCTGTCCTGTACTATTCTTGGAACACGCATTAAGTGAAATCATGGCTCCACTGAAGTTGATGACAGTTACAGTCTCTTTGTACTTGATTTTGTATGGACCTCCAGATATGCTTTGCACTGTAGAAGTCAAATTTGCACTACACTAGAGCATGCTGCACCAGGGTTTCTGCTGGCTGTGCTTGCTCACACACAGAGAATGCTTAATGAAGTTAGTTGGTGTAGTAGGAATGATGTTTCCATTTCACTGAACATGGCATAAAATTTACTCTAATAAAGTTGTTTCAAATTAAAGACTGTGCTTGTGTGTGTTTAGGGGAAGGATATAATTTCCTGTTCATCATTATTGCTCCAGGACACAATTTTCTGTCTTGGGTGAAACAGGTCTTTTCCATTTGTCCCACCCCAGTTGTAGGGGGTACAGACTGACTCAGGTAGGGACATGGTTAAGCTGTTTGATGGGATTTACCTCACCTGTCTTTAGCCAGCCAGAAGGTATTATTGCCAATGCTCCTTTTGTAGTTGAAGGAAAGGAAGAAGAGGAAGAGAGGAGTGTTCATCCCGGGCTAATGTGCATGGAGAGGAATTGCCTAGTGGGAATGCTTCTCTCTGTATTGACCATGCAAGGAATCTGGACAACTCATGTAAACCAGGCACTTCATGTATGGATGGCTAAGGTTAGCTGCAATGAACTCATCAAGCCAGTGGCATGTAATTCTGACTGCTCAAAACATTACAGAACTCTCAGACTGTCTGTGTAATAGTCAGGAATGCTGAAGCCAGTGCACATTAAAGAAAACTCACTATTGTGCATACGTGCATTTCACTTTTGAACATTGTTTTAGGTTGGTGGGATTTGTAATGTAGAAATGGCCAAGTGCACTTATGTTTGGGCTTCTTTAAGTGTGGATACTCCAAAGCAGCACCCAAGCCAGACAAAATAAGGACTAAAACCTCAGTAAAACAGTTGATTAAGTCTTGTAAGAAAATAAAATGACTGCCAGGAAGAACTTGTGTTTTCAATAGATAATTATAACTCCACATGGAAAAACTGCAATTTTGTTTCCTGCCTATTGCATAACAGTAGACACGTGTGTGGTTAATTGTGCAGGGTATGTGTATCTCCAGGGCATTTTGTAGTCTCGCAGAGAACTGTGTAAGCATATACATTCCCTTTATTTTTTTCCCCTCTTTTCCTCCCTCTATAGGCTGCCTCTATCTTGATATGATGGGCCTAGAAATATAGAAAACGCCTTCCTCCTCAAAAAAAAGCAGAGAACACTACAGCAGCAGATTGGCTGTGAAGAAAACAATACTTTTGCAAAAACCCTTTTAATATATGTTGCAGAGTATGTCTCAGAAACTATAGAGCAGCTAGGGAAATGAAGCGTGTGAGGAAATTGTGTACATACCTACAACCTGATGTTTTAACCAGCATGCTGCTGTTTGTAACTCAGTGTGAACGCACTGCAGTGCAGAGAGGGGAAACATCTTGTTGTTTCAACGGGTAAGAACTCTGGTATTGCTGAGGAGCTTTTGTAAAACCCACTTTATTCCCTTAAAAAAGGCTTCAAGAGTGGGATATGTGTGAGAGAGAATGAAAAAAAAAGCTTCATTTTCTTACTATTATTTCTCTCTGGAATATAATTTTTAGTGGGTTTGTGTCAGAGACTTACTGACGGTGTTTAGCAAGTAAGGCATTGGACTCTGCTGAACAACCAGCAAGACTTGACCAGGATGCCTTCTGTCTCCAGGCCATGTTGCTCTGGTGTAGCTGGAGTCACTGGGGCCAGATGGGAGAACGTGGTCCTGTGCATTTTCCTGTGGCGTGCTCGCCTGAATTTGTACTCTTTGCTGTCATATTTTTAGGACAGTTTGCAACAAGAAATACATCGAGCTTGATGTCTGTTCAAAAGAGAAGCATTCTGGTTGATGGCTGTGGATAGCTGTGCATGGATGGTTTCTTGTATTGTACCGTAATTAACTGACATCTACTGGATAATTGCCGGATTTAGCAGGAGAGGGCGCGGGGAGCAGCAACAGCCCTGAAGAGACTGGGAAGCCAGGGAATTACTCAGGAATAATCTAAAGCTATCCAAAACTATTTAAATTTTTACAACAGTAGAACAGGCTTGAGTTCAAGGCTCAACTCCGTTATTTGAATCGCATCTCCCCCTGTAAAAGACATGTACTTATGCAACTCATTTTTCACCTCCAGGTCTCCGATGAGACGCTCTCTTTCTTTGCCTGTGTGTATCCCTTCTCTGTGTTGCCTCTGCATAGATCAGGCCAGAAATTGTTAGAAAAAACCATAGAACCTTGGTTTTTACCATTTTTAATCTCAGTTGTACTCTATGACAGGAGCCATCAGTGCTGTGGTTCAAATACTGATGTGAAGGAATAAAGTCCTAGCTTTTCTTTACAGGTGTAGTAGAAGTGTCCGAAGGAGGGTGGCTTCACTGCTCTATTCAAACAGGCTTTAGTCTCACATTGCATTTCTTAGCAGCTGCATCCTTGGTTAGAGATATGGTTAGAGATGAGGTGTTTTTTTTCCAGGCTGGGTGATGGAGCCAAATACCTTATGGCAGTAACCAGACAAGCCTCTGTCAGGTGTCAGTATATGTAAGGGAAGAAGTCGTGTATACTGTGCGGCAATATGACAATTCCCTGAAGTTCTTTGACAACAGCCCATCTTCCTGCAATGAGAAGCGGTCTTTGGCAAGTGTTATCTGTAGATTTGAGGAGGAAAAAATGAAGCCTGTTTCTTAACAGTGGTTGTCACCAGCTTCTGTGTAATAAATAAACTTGTTTTTGCAAGTGCCAAAAGCACTCACATTTTGACTGTAGCAACAGCTTTTTGTAATGTTGTATTCGAGTACATGGACTACATGGTCATGCTAAGCTGTCTGCCTCATGAAAACCGTAACAGGTTTAAAGCACTATTTCTAGCCTAAGGTTTTAAAAAGTGGCAAGGTCTTATGAAACCTAAGCTGTACTTTAAACTTTATACATTGGAATAATCTCATATCAATGATGTTGGTATTTTGTCGTGTGTTTCTTAATGTGTACATTTTCCTCTTAGCAGAATCTAGAATCTGAAAGACTATGCTTTGAGCTGGCATATTGACAGTGTAAAACATTCCTGTACAGGTTCTCTTGCAAAATAGGTTGCATAAGTAGCACAGCGGCGCAGGACAGTATTTACTCCAAAACTGAGAAGCAACCCTAAAGACTTCTGATTTTTTTAATTTTTTTTTTTTTTTATTATAGGTAGCTCAATTGTCTTGGATTGAAAAGAAAGTAGCTGCTGCTCTCTTTGGGACTCCACCAACTTCAACAGTAGAAGAAGCACTGCAGTATTTCCTTAAGGTAAGTCCTAGCCAAGGGTTTTCCTGTATGACTGTCTACCAGCTGCTATAAGTGACTGTTGTCAAGATGTCTGCTCAACAGATTATGTTCAGTAGCTATAAATCCACGGCCCTCCTAAATACTACAGAGCTCTGTACTAAAATATTTTTTGCTTTTCTATTTCATAATTTGTTTGGAGATGAGTGGCTAGCACCTTTTCGTCTCTTTCTTTAGTTTTAGGGAATTCTTCAGTGGCTTGCCATGTGTAATAGTTATTGGATTTAAAGTGAGGTGGATATAAATTAATTACAAATGCTATTGAAATAAATTAACCATAGAGATAACCGTTGATTTGCCTATTTCTGCAAGATGTTTAACATAGGCAAGAAAAACTTTGACATCATGACACTTCTCTTTTTCTAATCTGAAGCTTTTTCATTGAATTTCTGTGGAAACCTTTCTTGTTTGCGGAGGTGAAATTACCTTTGTAGTGAAGTAGAAAAGAAAGCTCTGTCATATAGGTCCATGTTCCTGGGCATTCTACTTGAATGCACAGTTATGACAAAACACCACATGAATGAAATAAATCTGTCTTTCAGTGTCTTCTGTACGAATCATTTCTACGTCTGGAGCTGCAAAATACAAGTTTTTCGCTTGACTGAATTCAAAACGTAAACCTCCATCATTGCAATTACTTTCAGACAGTTTCTCAAAGGAGTTGGACAAGCAGATTTTCTTCACTATCAAAAGTGCTTGTTTTGTGTGTTCTTAGGCTATTTAAAGATGGAATGATCTGCATTTTGGACAATACAATACGTTACCATCTTCCCAGTTTACCAGATTTTATCTTTAAGGTCAAACAAAGGTGGTAGGAACAATTTGAAATGTTCACTTTAGCTTCAGGGTATTTTGTGGTGGGCTGCAGTGTAACTGTGGTTTTAAGTCATCTTCTGCAACAAAAATTAAATTACTGTCTGAAAGACAACTGTTTGGGTTTCTTATTCATTTGTTTGCTAATACAGAGTTGTAGTGAAAACAGCATTGTTTCAGTCCAAGGATTACAGCTGCTATAAATGTCACTGATGTAATTTTTCTGCCCCAAAAGCTGTTTGTTGATTAAGGCTGCTTCTTGGTTAATAGATAATTGGTAAGGTTTTTACTCATCTTTTAAGCTTCTACATCCTTGATGTGTTTTAACAGGAAGACAATCCTGAACTGTTTTAATGACCTGAACTTTTCAGAAGATGGTAATGTGAAAAGAAAGGTGAACCCAGAGCTAGAAGATGTGAGTCTGTGAAAGAAAAATAATTACAAAGTTGATGAGTACAGTTCATTACCCATTACACAGACTGTGAATGGTTGGTTGCTTAGAGAGAGCAGTGTCTTCCAACCCACTGTGTAAGTGAATGAATCCGACAGATATTCTGTAGAATGATCTGATAACTTTACAAAACACTTCGAGAAAGAGGAGAGCAAGAAGTACAGAACATTTTTATGTGTTCAATATCAGCACCTCATGTGCCTGGTTTAGGATTAGGGGTTTGGATTTTCTGGTTTTCTTGAGGGGTTTTTTTGGAGTGCTGTACAGATTGTGGTGCACACAGTAGGGATGATTCAGTCTGATGTTTGAGGAAGCTTAGTGCATTACTAAAAATGCTCTGCAGACCACATAAATCTCATCACACAAGTATAGACATAGTTTTATGTCTATTTTCTTTCCTGTTTTTTATTATTTAGGCAGAAGAAATGCGTCCAGGATATTCCAAATACAATTATGTGTATTTGGCAAAGGTAACCAAGTTCTTTTAAAAATAATGATTTGTAGACTCTGGTATTCTTACAGTGGTCTGATTGGAAACAAAATGTTTTTTCTTCTCAGTGCTATAAAGATCTTGGCCAGAAAAACAATGCACTGAAGTACTGTGATTCTGCGCTGTCAATTCTCTCAGTTACTAATGAGGTGGGTATTGAGAGTGATAACTTGCTCTCTTGTGACCACTGTCTTGTCTTTGGCACCCATTATTGCACTGTCAGTAACAACATAATGTTTCACTTTTTCCTCTGAAGACAGAACCTTCCTTTTTCCTCCACTATAGGTTGGCTTGTTACAGTTGTCTTTATCAACAGCTTTAAAGACATCATTGTTAGGGGAACTGTCAGGGACTTGTCTGTGTCAGAGGCTGTCAGAAATTGAATTGCACTCTGTAATTCAGCCCATTTCATTAGACTATTTTAAGCATAAGCAGTTGAGTGTGTCACTCTAGCTGTGCTGAAATTTTGCCCCAGACCTGTTTTTGTCGGTTGAAAGCATTCTGGATTTTTGCCCTGCAGTCTCTATTTTTGCTCCTGAAAGCCTCTGGTTTATGATTCTCGTCAAGGCCTTCAGAGCGGTGTGTTAGCTGTAGCAGAGGTAGATGAGCTATTCAAGATTGCCTATGTCTTCAACCACAGTGCAGTTAGAGGCACAGTTTTTCCAGTTACATGTACTGGTACATAGTTTGTTCAAAGAGACTACTAGATTCTTTTTCAGGCCCTTTAGAGTATTTTTAGTATGTGGACGCAAAGTTTCTACAGATATTTGAGAGATTTAAAGTTATTTAATTTCTGAAATATAAACCAAGTCATGGCAAGAAGGTTCACTCTGTCTGTTCTCGTGTAGAAGCAAGTTCCATAATTACCGACCCATGACTGGAAACATCTTACCATCCTAGTGCATGACAAGTTCAAACCTGAGCTTTGTCAGCCTAAGGGACCCCCTCTGAGCACAGCAGATGTGGTAGGGAGGGAGAGCAGTGATTCCAGAGTCGAATTGGCCCTATCCCATTTAGTTCTTTGAAGTTAAGGAAAAAGACCATTAAATAGCTATGTAACTTGATTGACAATAAATGCTGTGTGTGGAGCACTAACATGTTTATGTCAAGTGTTCCTGCTGGGAAGCAAGACCACTGCATGCCTCACCAGCAGCTGCTCCTGGGTGGCCTTTATGTTTTTTGCCCAGGTTAAAGTATACACCAGTCATAAATTAAGTAATCATTGCTTAAGCTCAGTGTTTCTTTAAATATGTATTGGTACAGATATGACATTAACAATCTAATTTACTCTGCTTTATTCTTTACTTTCTGTTGAAATGTACCTTCAGCTTGCCTGTTACAGAATGTAAGAAAGACTGCTATAGCTTATCTGTTATTTGGTACCTTACGTCTTTGCATAAAAAGTAGGACCAGTGGTGTAATGGAGAGAGCATACAACTGAAATTGCTTTAATTCAGCCTGGTTTTTATATATCTGCACTGATTGTGCTGGAGAATTTTTTGGTTTTGCTGTATTCAACTTACTGCAGCCCAAGTAATCTTGCAATGAACTCTGAAGATATCTGGTAAAATTGCAAACAAACATATACCACGGAAAATTCTGGTGGGCAGAGGACTGCCTGTGTTTAGTGATCTGGATATCATTCAACATATTCATGAGGACTCCTTGAAAAAGTATGGAGATAGCATAGATTGCGATTCATCTTTGATGACAATAGCTGGACAAAATTTTGGTCACCCAAAGGTAGTTGCTGAGGCTCCTCCTACACTCGATGGAGAGAGATAAATGCACCCAGGTGCCTCATCCTGGCACTCTTGTCCCCTGATGGCAGAGGGAGGCTAGATGCGAAGATACCTGCAGGATGTGTACCTGGGACACCTGACTGCTAGACTGTGCAGTTAGTGAGAGGTGAATCCTGCCTCTAAATCCAGTGTCATCAGTCTAAGTGGGAGCTGGAGTTCAGTGCCTCCTGAGCAACCTGGAGGGGCTTAGTTCCTGGAAAAAGGAAGGTCCCATCAAATTTCTGAAGTACTGGCACACCTCAGGGGACCCTGAGATGAGAGCAGCAATCTGAGGGAAGGGGGTGTATTCTGGCAAGCAAGGTGGTAATGAAAATAAGAATGGTACTGGTTTGTGAACAGAAGAAAGCAGCAAATGGGCCCCCAAAATCTTTTGTCCGTCTGAAGAGGACAAGATGATTTGTCCTCCTCTGTTTTGACCAATTCTATAGCTATCACAGATTTGTCTACTTTGTCTTGTTTACTTGTGATGTGTTTTAAGTTTAGAAAAAAAAAGTCCAGGAAAATATGGCATTCGGGCAATAATGTGTAATTCGATTTTTTTTTTAAAAAAAAAAGCAGTCAGCATAAGGTAAAACCAAGTGCATTCTGAAAGGAATTACTGTAAAATGGAGATCTGGAACACAAACTCTGCTGATGCTGTTACCTCAAGTCCCATCTGAATCAGAATATTACGTGTTGTTTTGGTTATTGTGTTAGAGAAAGACTGTTAGTGATTTTGGGGGGAAACATATTGGAACTGAAGTGGTTCAGGGCTTGGAGATGTACACAGGAATAACATTTAGGTAGGTTAGTTTAAGGGAGGGGAGAAACTGTAAGGAGACTAAAGAGGCTTTGGGGAGACAGTAATGAACAGATGCTGATAAAGTGCCTGAATTGACTACAGCCCGGTGAAAGATGGGGTTCTGGTCTGAAACAGAAAACGCAGGTCAGCAGCAGTGAGGATTTTTTTCAGTTTGCCACAGCACAGAATCTCAGGGTTGTCAGCAGTGTGGTATGTTGTCACAGTCATGTGAAACCCATCATTCCCAAGTGTAATCATAGTTTCTCATGTGAGCTTTCTCTCTTTCTTCAGGCAGGGGAATTCCTTTATTGTTTTTAAATGTTGGCTTCTACTGAGAAAGATGTATATGTATAAAGGCATAAAATCAGGAGCAGACTGAGAGACAAAGTTGCTGGAAAGGTGCCACATTGAGGAATTGTATAGTATTTCATGATACAAATCATCCTGCAGCAGAAGTATGAAAATAATAGTAGACAACGGTTTACTTTATATCAGTTCTGAGCATCCACAGTTTCCAGTGACTTCAGTGGGAACCAGAGATGGTCGGCATCACTAAAATAGCCCATAGCTCGTTTTAACCCTCAGGTCAAACTCTCAGCTGGTCTAACTCAGGGCACTTCTTCGACACTTTGTCTAGGATTCATTTCATGTAACATTTCATGTCAAGTGAGATTATTTTTGTCCTGAATGTTGTATCACATCCAAAGATCCCTTCTGTACATCTCTTCTACCACTTAGAGAATATGTTTCTAATTCAAGGGGTAGAGGGGCTTCCAAACAGAGGTAATTCTTGTTAAAGAAAAAAAAAAGAAATCAGATGGCCAGTTTCAGCCCTATTATAAACCCTAAAAAGGATACCAAAGAAATCATCAAAGAAGAGACAACTTGAATGAATGACTCCTGTACGTCCTAATGCCAGCACATTTTTAACTAATCAGTCTATGCATTTTGTTTGTTTGTTTGTTTGAAAAGGAAATGCAGGAGATTTGGTGCAAATTACATCTGGAAAACAAAACTGATGTTACAGTACTACTTTAGAGACCTTTCTCTATCCTCTTTACTCTAAACAATAAAGTCCAATGAATCATACGGTCCTTCCTTGGCCATAAATACTGTCATACTGTAGAGCAGTACTTCACTGCTGGAGGTGCACGGGACGTTAAATTGTCCTGCTTTTCTCTGGTTGCTGTCCAGGTGGATAACCTCAGGGTCCTGGGAAACATTCACCCCTTCAGTAAAAGAGATCCTAATGTTCAAGGCTGCTGTGAGTTACTGGAAAGTGCATAACAGCTGCTCTGTTTATCTGGTAGCTGTTGCATTACCCTTGCTGAGACTCATTACTTTGTAGTGCTCTCAAAGCCTTGGTGAGTGTGACTACATGAAGGGCTGTCAAAACCAGATGTGGTGGACTACTGTGAGGGGAAAAAAAATACTTTTTTAAATTTGGGGAAAATAACATAACTTAAATTTGAAAACATGAGCATTCGTCTTGCATCTAGAAAGACAAAACAAGTGGGGGGGGTGTTTGATTAGACACAGCACTTTGCATGTAAGGGGAATAGAGACTATCTTCTTGTTTAAAACAAAGATTGTTGGGTACTTTAAAGGCTGGAGCTTCTAGAAAATTAAAGTCTCAGTGTAGGATTATAAAGTATAATAGTAAAGAAATTATTTTTTCTTGTATCTGGGGATGAGCATGGGTGTGAGAGTGCACTCTGTGGACCAGGAAGCTCACCACAAAGGGATTAATAGCCTAGTAGAGAAAGAGATTAAAATTTCAAGGTTCTGGTGTCTATGACGTTTTTTGCAAATGAATCTAAAAAGCAGCAGTTATATTACAAAAAATGTAGTCTTAGAAGAGCTGAAGACAGCAAAGCAGGAAGAATGCAAACACTCCCTCCTTCCCAGCAGTTACAAGTGATGGCAATTCGTGGTTGAAATTAACAAATGAGAGAGATTTAGCTGTTACAGGAATTGATCATCATGGCATTCATTTCTTACAGATGTGGACTGGCAGGAAGCAGAGACTTGTTAAAGACTCTGCCTTCGGCCTCAGTGACATTTGAAACTCTAGAAAAGCCCATGCGGAGGAGGAGGTAGATGTAATAATGGGCAGGAACAATGGGTGGATGTTTACACAAGAATGCAGCTGCTGAGGAGAAATCATGCCCATAAGATTTTCTTACATTTTTTTGCATCACCATAACTGATCGCCGTGATCATTAATTTACACTTTTAATATTGTCTGTAAGGAAAAGAGTGGGAGTTACAGAGGGATGGAATAGAGGGCAGAGTACAAACTTCAGCATCCATCAGTTGTTCCTGTTACAACAGACCATTTGTATACCTTGAGTTTCCCAAAAGAAGATTTTCCGAGAAATGCCTACTCCAGCCACCGTAGATAGGTCATATGTTGCAGACCTTGCTGTGATATTTCCAGCAGATCTTGTTTGAAGCTGCTGTGGTAATCTGTCCTTCTAAGTAAGATTTTGAGGTGAAAAAATAATTTGCTTTTGCAGTGGGGGGTACAAATTATAACTTGTTTGTGAAAAAACTACCCATTGAAATTATATGAATAATTTGGGTTAACCTTATTAAAAATGTTTTTGTTTTCTCATCAGACAGAACATTTTCTTTTCTCAACATCATTGGCTCAATACAAAATGTCATTGTTTTCAGAGAATATTCGTTCCTTTAGATCTCATGCACATTTGTTCTCCAAATGCCAAGCAAAAGTCCATGGTGCTTCAATTACAAAATAATAGAAGTATTCAGTTTTTGTTAATTTTGACTGTTTGTGGAGTTGAACAAGAATTTACTAATAGCTACCACCAATCCAAAGTTAAAGTATCTTTTGAATATACTTTAAAAAAATATTCCTTAATTAGTGATTCTGTTTACATTCGATATGAGTGCTTCAAGCTCAGGGAATGGGTCTTTCAAAAACTCATTATAAAGAGATCAGATTTTGAGCTGTAAAATGCTGGTAAAAAATGAGATATTTGTAAAAGAGCCGCTAAAAGAATTTGAGACTGAATGTGAGACCTCCTATGTTTTACATTATTTTGCACTTCAGAGCATACAGTCTATTTTTCTTTATCTTATTGATCAGACTGATTTGCCGTATGCGTGTTTTTGAAGTTCTTGCCAAAAGGTTTGTTTGCTTTGTCTGCTTATTCTTTCTCCCCCTCCAAAAACGATTCCAAAAAAGATGAAGATATTTTTTGTAGTGTAGTAGTTTCATGCATAAGGATAAAGTCTATCCTGATAAATACTGAGCCTATTATATTTATGATTAAATTGACTAGTTTATCACGAAGTATTCATTTCAACATCCTGTCCAAGGTAACGCAGTTTTAGCATAGCTCTTAGTGCAGCAAGGTGGCTCAACAGATGATTCCTCAAAGTGTGGAGTGTATCTCCTCCGCTGGCGCACTGATGATGCAGGGGGAGAGGGGGACAAGTACTCACGGAGGTGGTGGTGCCCTGCAGCGTTAAGAAGTTCACAGCTGGCTTCCTATTTTTGCAGAGTGGCTGGGGGAAGTCAAGCTTCCAGGATTTTGAGATAAATTGTCTCAGAGTCCATACACAGGCTGAAGAAGAGCCTCAGCAGGCATCTTTTTGAAGGGGCTATAACTGAGCGTGATCGTGTTCAAGCCTTTTCAGTCATGACTGCACGGAAGGAAGGGCTGTAGGTCCCACCCTGTTGCACAGAAAGAGGGGAATGTGTTGAACACCGAAAGCTCCATGTTGTGTACAGTAGTAAAAAGAAACCAGATTACAGATGAAACTTAGTCTTTTACGTTAGGAAAAAACTAGTAGATAAAAATTTTACACAACTATTAATTATTATAAATTGAATTCTGCCATTTTGTAATTTTTCAACAGCAGTCCTCAAGCTAGCTGAGCTGTTCATGCAGTCTTCTGGGTGTGAAAGGGGGTTTCTCCCTTACTTGAAGTATAATCAGAAAACATGGAATTATTGTCAGCTACGTATTTTAAAGCTGTGCTTACCGTGATCCTAAAAGCCTTGAGAGGTCATGGTTCATCCCCAGAGGAAGATACTAAAAATATGAAAGAACATAAAGTGCCCCAACTTGCATCATTGAAAAGTCATGCAGACGCTTGCAAGTGGAGGATTGCATTGGTTTATTGAAATATCTAAGGGGGAAAACGGCATTATTTTGCATACAATTGCATAATACTTACTGCAGTCACACCATCTGTGAGAGTCTGTCATGAAACTGAGAATGGGTAGCATACAGCAATATAATATGATTTATATTGTCCACAAGAGCTATTACTCTCTAATTAACAATCATTGTGCATGTTCAGTAGTCACTTACAGTCCAGGATTCCTCCTGGAGCCGCGAAGGAACGATGCAGCTGTGCCCGAAAGCAGGGGTGGCTCTAAGTACCTCGTTGCTGTTACAGCATATCAGAGCACAGCTTTGGACCACCCTTGCAGCCCAGCTCATTTAATACCATGCAGCCCTGCTGACTTCAATGAAAGCCTACAGGATGCTTCTCAGCTTGGGGTTTGGCAGTGGTTGCACAGAATTATGTTATAGTTGGCTGGTGTAGCCGTTCTGGCTGTGGTCATGGGGTTATATCGTTCTCTGTTGACAGTTGGGACTTTGTCAACAAGTGCACACATATGCAGTGCCTGCGTTGAATGTGTTTAGTGCATAAGGAAATAATTAGCAGAGATGGAAGGTAAAATCATTATCTTTCTGCCTCTGCTTTAATTGCCATTTAATTTTTACATGCACATTTATATGTGTATGTCTGTGTGTATATATATTTACCAAGAAATTTTTTCAACAGAAATTAACTGTCAAAATGTGGTCTACCTCCATTTAAGCCAACATTCCCTTTTGCCCACCAGCTCTCTTTTCTGTCTTGCTCTTGTTTTCATCTCTCTCTTCCCTTCTTCAGTTCCTGGCCTCTCAGGTCCTTTTTCCCTGTGCATGTCCCCTGTGGATGATGCAACATAAAAAAAAAGCAACTAAATAGGAAGAGGGGAGAATACAGTCACTGACCATGTAATTTGAATACCTTTTGTGTGGCAGTTTGCGGTACATTTTGAACTCATATTCAACTCTGAAAATGATAGGTGAAGTGTTTAATAAATGTAAGCCTTGACAGTTGAAAGTCAAGGCTGAAAATGGCTGTGTATGCAGCCAGGCCTGAACTAAGCCTCCAGGTGAACAAATGGGACTGACGCAAATATATTGCATTCGTCCTACAACTTGTGCTTCTTCCTCTCCCTGCTGCGCTCTAGAGGGAGATCAGAACCTGCTCATCTTAAAAAGGAAAAAAAAAGCTGACCTGAAGTTCATTTTTAGCTCAAAAAAAGCTCATTTTTAGAAAGCCACAGACCCAGAAATTGGTGCTGAAGAGAGCTGGCCAAATACAGGATTTATGGCTTTGTTTTCCCACTAACAGTCAAGCTTTGGGCATTAATGAAGTTTTCATTCTTAAAACTGGAGAGTGCTATGCTGAACAGCATTGTGGCTTCTCTCTTCTTTTAGCGTGACGCACCTCTTGGTCTGGAAGGACTCTGTCCAAAGGTGACATAATGGTTACCTTCCCTGGCCATTCTCAGCTTTGTTTTTGGTGCCATTACTGATTTTTTAAAATGCTTTTGCCATCTGAGTTCTTATTACTGGCTAGAAGCCACTGGCTCAATTAACACAGCCCGTTAAGTAGTGTAAAACAATTGTAATTCCTGCTTTTACTGATGTAGTCTTGTTTAGAACTGGCAACCCAGAGGTGGGATGCTTTGCACGTTTGCAGTTTTTTCTCCAGCTAGTTCTTAGAACAATCGTGGATTTGTTTCATTCTTTTTCCTAAGCCCAGAGGAAGATTCAGGAAAGACTGCCCATTATTTTTGGGACCTTTGCAACTCATTAAAGCTCATTGCCCAATGTAATCCTTCGCTTCTAAGGAGAGAGACAATTACACAAAGTTGCTTGGAGATTTTTAAAATGCTGTATCATGCAAAGTGAGTAAACAGTCCCATCAACCATTCAGATATAAGAAAACTTGCATCTTTATCATTTTCGGCTTAGAATAGTGTGAAAAGAGTAGGGTCAGACACAATGAAACCTTTTTCATTTTCTTAGTAGCATGGGACAGTATCTGGCTTTTTACTTTTTTGTTTAATGGAGTTTAGAATAATTTTCAGAAGTCGGCCACGGTCAGTACAGAAGAGAGTATGTTTTCCCTGAATATTGAGGCAAATTTTGAGTTTTCCAATTTTTATTGAAAGCCACGGGCTGGTGCTCCAGGCAGCCTGTAGTGACGTGGAGTTTAAGGGGTGCTGAATTCAGTGTGACATTTCCTTCTGTAGAGGATTTTGGCAAGAGCATGCTGGCTTTGCAGTGTGTGCCTTCTAAGGCCTCTGATAAATGATTAGGCAGATAGTTTAGCCTATTGTTGCCAGTGGGAGCAAGGCAGCGACTCCAAGAGAAGTGTCCAGCTAATGTATTAATGCCTTAATCCAGACCAATAACATAATGTAGTTTGACATGTCTGGCATATGGTTTCTATCATCTCAATATTCTTCTCTATTCCTCCGTGACATTATAGACAACTAACCAAAATAAAGAGAAGCAGGAATTTCTTCACCCGTAAAATGTGTTTTAAAATGTCCTGTATTTTGTTCCAGCTTTTTGGTTGATTGGATAACGAAGTGATCCTGAAATTCAGTGATTACTTCACTGTCTGTCTGCAGTATTTTCTTTCAGAATTGCCTGTGGCGTTATCTGGGGAAGCAATACTGGTCTCTGTCATTAGAAATACTTGCACAAAATTTGTGATGTGCCAGTGCTTTTGGCTTGCACTGCTAAGCACGCATGGGTGCATTTATTGGGTGCTTGGACCCTTACCAGCCTGCAGGTATGAGGTGCTGACTTTTTAGAAATGCGGTTTTAAACCAAGGTGCATTTTGCAAGCTAGAAGTTTTGCAATGGCAAGTAAAGCAAGTGGATTATATCCAGGAGACGTCTTAAAAATAAGTGGAGTAATGGAGTTTTTTGTACTGTGGTTACATGTTCATATGCAGGTACCCTGTTCCAAACAGATTATACATGGAATAGCTAAAACATATGTCACTGGTCACTGGTGAAAGGGTCTGTGGGCTAGGTTTGGTTTAAAGCTCCTGTGCAAACTGTGCACTTACACATCAGCCTGAAAGGAGCCTTTCCCTTCTGTCCTAGGAGGTATAATACAATTTTGGCTCTGAGTGTAGCAGATTGCTTGCCATTTGCTCCTCTCTGCTGAGCCCAGTAGCATAGGCAGAGCCCACCAACACCAGTATGGAAGATACTGAGGGTGTATGCAGCCTGTGGTGGTTCTTACAGGTAGGTATGGCTGTAGGCACTGAAACCACAATCTAACCTATGTCATTAGTTAATGTCAAACATTTCCCAATGTTTTTTCGTTAATTGCATAATCAATCTTTAGCAAACATCTCAGAAATATCTTTAGAAAAACTGCACACAGTCCGGTTGCAAGCTTATGTAAAGTATAAGGCAAGGCAGTACTTTGTGCAAAGTACACCAAGAAAAGCTACGGCCTAAGCTGAAAGGCTTGCTGGTCTGCTGAAAAGGCTATTTGTGGCTAACATTTAAAGTGCTTTAACAGAGCTGTAAAGCAAGGGCTGCCATCTGGCTCTTGTTTTCACTTCAAACTTTATTTTTGCAATCACTGATAAATTAACTTACTGCGCAGTCTTGTACGTTTTGTGCCTGTTGCACTTGTGTGTTATGCCTGTTGCTAGTGAAGAAATGTGGATAGGCACGTATTAGGCAAGTGAAGGGATTTATCCTATCTAAATTGATGCATGATTGTCTGTTTCTTTCAGGATAAAGAGGCCCAGAAAGACTTAGAGGCTTTACTTCTCACACTGAAGCTGTGATACTACGCACTTTTTAACTTTCCACGCTGTAATAAAACTACAAAACTAAAATGAGAATCTGTAGTGACTGGGAACTGCGGGTGAATTCCAGCTAAGTCAGTGGGAAAACTGTCGTTAATTTTAGCTGGCTTGGATCATGGCCTTGAAGCGTCTGGTGATTATGATGTGAAAATGATGCATTCATTTTTGATCATTTATAATCTTGTACTGAAGTTTAACTTTAGATTGCTGACACTGTGAGTCTGATTCTCTGAACATAAAAGTCCACTGCTGGCAATGGATATACTGGGGAACAGAATGCAAAATGCATAAATCTCACTCTTTGAGAGATTAATTGACAAGTATGTGATGCCAGCATAGAACTGTGTGTAGCAAAAACAAACAAACCAAATGTTTCTATAGTAAATTATATTTGTATCAGCTGATTTACACAGATGAGTACAAAAGAAGATCATGAATGTTTATGTTTACACATTTCTCTACTCTTATAAAATTAGAATCTTGTTGAAGTTAAAGAAAAAGCTTTTGCCTCCACAAAGCTGTTTTTACTTTAAACCTACTGTTGGTTTTACATGGAAAAATGAAAACTTTATAAATTAAAGTAATATTTTATTTGTAACATCAAGTACAGTATTAAAAATCAGACCAATGAAATTAAGTGGTTTATATTAATCTATTACAGCTGTGATGTTTAATGGATTTGTGACAGGACCTCCATCAAGTTTGTGAATCCTGGCTCTTTCACTTTCAACAGTTGCCTAGCATGGTGGCATCAGGGTGTCTGCAGAGAACCTAGTCCAGCATGTGGCCATCACTAATGTTTTATATCATCTATATAACATAACCTGTACATAAAAATAGACTAATTAAAGACCTACTACTTCTGCCTGAGTGTGTAGGACAGCAGTGTTTTCAGTAAAATGTAACAGGTAGGGAAAGAATTTTGTTCAGCAACGAGCTGATCCAGAATTCACCAAAGTCTATAGAAAAATAAAGGCCAGTTTTCATTGTCTTTTAGTTCAGGGTCTTAATCTACATGCAGGGTGTGTATGTGAAAGAAGCAAGCATTTCTGTTAAAGGAAATACAATGGATAAGGACAACTGCACGTTCCCTTGGCCTGTTTGATGTGTAAGATAACATGGACCAGTTTATGCCTGAGACGAGGAGGACTCACATGGCACCAATGTATTGAACTAGCGATGGGGGCTTTAATTTTGGACGGATGGGAGACAGTGAAATTAGCAAGTACGAACTACAGTCACCACAACAAAGATCTAAAAATTGGGCAGATGTGAAGGACTATGTATGCATGTGACTGAAGCATCTCATAGTAAGAGTGAGCTTCAACTACTAACAACAGAAAGCAATAGATGCAGTAGACTGGAAGACGAATGTGTAGAGTTAAACTTGAATTTAGCCTGACTCCATGACTCCTCCTAAAGCATGCAGATTTCTTTTAATAAAGTAGGACTGTCCATTTTTTCAAACATTTTCTTTAAAAATATGTTTTCCGACATGCAAGCATTACCGTGATGTGATTGCTTACATGCAGGCATTATCTCTGGACAAAATCTGAAAGTTCAATACTGGTTCTGAGTTCTCACTGTTATCTTCATGGTTTTAGTTTTGCTGAAGATCTCCACAAATTGAAATATGCATTTTAGCTGTTTTTAACGTTTATTCTAAGGGAAAATAGTTCCTATACCTGTTTTTCAATTCCAGAGTTCTCTTTTTTTTCATACACAATTTCAAAGGGGTAATACTATATGAGAGAAATCCTGTCATATAATTCCTTCTGTAACAGAATAATTGGCGTGTGAACAGAGAAGCTGCAAAGGTGATGTGTCGTGAAGGAGGTTTTGGTGAACACTGCTTTTGATGTTTTCATAGCCGTTTGCAGGAAGCATAGTTTAAATGGATGTACAAGAGCGATTCGTACTCAGGGTTGTTGTTAGCAATTCACTGTTGCCTAGGAGGATGTAATAACGAGGCCTTTACTTAAATCAATTTTATGCTAACTGATACACTTTATAAAATAGATTGGATTATGCAATAGATATTTCATTTAGAAGCAATCATCACCGATAAAGGCTGAAAGTGTTATCAAAAGAATAGGTTAGAATAAGAAGTTATTTAAATTAATTGTTGAATTTAGGTGACGTAAGTGGGATTTGCTTCCTTAAAGGCAAATAGAAAATATTGAACTGAAGTAAGTAACAGACAGAGGCTAGAGGAGACCTGGCTAGTTGTGGTAATTCTGTGGAAAAGGACATGCAGATTCTGGTAAGTGGCAAGCTAATCATGGGTCAATAATGTCATGGTTTTGTGAAAAAGCAAATTTCATAATAGACTGAACAAATAAGCATTCCCAATGAAATTCACATGAAATAACCTTTTACTCTAATTAGGCCTAATAGGTCTAATGAGATCTGAGCTGGAATACTAAATCCAGTTTCAGGCACCACACTTCAAGGAGGTTGGAGGCTAATTGGAAAGAGTCCAGTGGAGAGAGACAAGAAAGATGAGAGTGCTAGACAACATCATTTTGTGTGTAAAAATTGGAAGGCTTTGGTTTGTTTAGTCTGCAGGAGCAACGACTAAAGGAGGATTCACGTTTCTAAAAAGCCATTGCAGAGAAGACAGCAAAATAACCACAAAGCCTTGTTCCCCAAATCCCCTGTTCATAAGAAGTAATCGCCTACCTTTAGATCAGGCATTAGGAGAAAATAATCCTGATGGTAACTTTGCAAAGCCCTGCAATACATTTCCTGAGAACATTATAAAATCATTTATACAAGTTTAAAAGTAAAAGTTAAGCAAAGACACCTTTAAACATTGGCGATGTTTAAGGCAGAGTTCATCCCCTGGCAGAGGCTGAACTAGACGACTCCTTCAGATCCCCCCTGGCCACACTGTCCCCAGGGAGAGCACAACTCCAGCCCCCGCCACGCCATGGGCACTCCTGCGGGGTTGCTGCGGGCGGTGGGACTGGCTCGGCGTTTGGGCCCAGACTACCTGAGGAATTTGTGCCGAGAAACATTTACCAGCATGTTGCAAGGCTTGAATTTAAAGATGCGCGTCATGGCTGCTCTCAACTGTTTGCTTGTTACACCTGTGGTTTTGATCCACATGATGACATTTTTTAGTGCAATGTCTAATTTTATAATGAAATTAGTGATCTTTCTTTTCAGCCTTTTGAATTAAGCCCATTCTTCTAATTTTTGCTCATTACTAGTCCATGTGTAGAATCACGAAATAACATCTGGAGAGAAAAGGCTGGTTTTAATTACTGGTTCTAAGTTGTCTTTCATAGTGGGCAGAAACATTCCTCACATAGGTAAGAAACTGCTGTTTTATACAGCTGACGTATTCGTGCTTTTTAAATTTTTTCATAGCAAGTGTACATGAGCATTCTGAGCTTTTTTGCATTTCCACTTTGCTAATCTGAGAACTTTTAATATTGAAGTATGTGCCCTAAATTGTTCTCTAATTGCTGCTTTGAATAACGCTTTTGCGTTTAGTCCTAGGCCTGGGCTATCTGTCCTCTGTGTCATATCAGCTGGGGAAAGAGCAAGCACAGTTCCAGAGGGCCATATGTTTTCTTTTTTGCTTAAAATATCCACAAGCAGACATTCACTTCCGTAGTTTTGTCTCCGTGCAGGGGCTAGAAGTTAACCGTATTAACCCCTGCGGGCTGTTAAGCCGTGTGGAGCAGATGGGGCTGCAGGCTGCCTGAAGCCACGGCGCCGTGACCGTGTTGCCCGCTGCCTCCTTCCTCCGGTCTCTGCTCCGGTACATACACAGTAAACTCTCTGGGGGGATTTGCCTCGTTACCTGTTTGCCAAAGGTGAGTTCGGGAGCCTTGATCCGGTACTAGGATTCTTGTGCTCCATTGCGGTTAAAATTGGAAGTTCTACCCTCCTGGCTAATTGAGATAATTTTTATTTCTTGTGGTGAAGCTAAGGGCCCTGTCAATGGATCCTGATCCCTGTGGGATTGCCCGCTGCGACAGCAGGTACTCACAAACTAAGTTATATTTTTTGCAGCAGTTGGCCACGGGCACATTGAGTAAGCAGTTAGTGATACACTCTCATACTACTTTGTTTAAATTACTGTCTTTCCTTTTTCAGAGTCTTAGGGTGATTTACTCATTTTTGGGTAGTTACATCAATATACTGACTTCTGGAATGAATTAGGAAGCTGTCCAACAGTGGCGAATAGCTGAGGATTTAGAAAGGAAAGTGACAATTCCTGTGTCCAGTTAAATTAAAAAAAAAACCTAAATCTGTGCCAGCAGCCCCATTATTATAGTAGTAAAAGCCTGAACTTAAAAAAAAAAAACCCAAAACAACCCACGGAAGAAGTGGCTGCCAGAGATCCAGCTATGTTCAACCCAAACATATCGGCTTATCTGGATCTACTTATCTTCAGCCATCTCTACCTGAACACCTTCAACCTGAAGTACCTAGAGCTGTAGGGAGGCACTGTGGATTCCAGCAAGGTCCGTGGGTTTTCTGGAATTTTCCTGGACACCTTGGAGGGCAGTCCTGTGGTGTTTTCTTGCAGTGGGCTCAATAGTCATGTTGGATGCATTACACCTATTCCAAATCAGAAAATCCTGCAGTAATGTGACAGCTAAAATAGTATTGCAGCATTCATCCAGTACAAACTCCAGGAGGAGTCACTCTGACTGAGGGCCAACAGTATTGTTTGCTTTCTTTTTTCTATACTTTAGGTTATATTCTTATTTCCCAGCACTTTTCCTTCTTACAGACTCCCAAGTTCCTTGGAGAAGAAACAAATCAAACTGCCTTGACAATACAAAAAGAAATAAGCTTTTCTGGCCCCATCTATGTTTGTGTAACCCATGCATGTGGGATGCTGGTAAATGAAGCACTAGAACTAAGAATGTGAAACATTAATAATTTTTTTTGAGGAAACGTTTTACTGACTTCATTAAAATAAACAAGCAGTCATTCTAGAAGTATCTGTGGGAGCAACGTCCAGTGTGAACGTGAATATGAACAATCCGAGCTCTGTGCTTGGTAGTGCTGCTGACCCATGATGTGACTGTGGGGAAGCTGCTTAGCTGCGTACCCAAGTTACACACATGCAAACACCGTCTATCCACTCTTTATATGTCTTGTTTATTAAGATTAATTATGAGCTGGTTTGAATTGTCTACCTGTATGAACCAAAAAAAACAGTCACACAGTATTGACTGGGGATACTGTAACCTAAACATGTCTTAAGGATCTGGGCATGAATGTGCGTGTGCTTTTTAACCTACCAAACTAAGTTCAGGTTTCTAATTCATGGATAAAGGTAATCAACATGGCTGATGAAGTTTCAGCCCTCAGGTGAGAGAAGTGTTCTTGTTGTTCAGAAAAATGTGGCAAATCGGCAAAGTGGATTCAGCGATTTACTTGTGTTTTCCTAATCTTGAAAGAGGTTAATTTATGAAGAAATGAAAAGCCATTTGTAAATCTCATGTCTGTGGCTCTGGGTTAAGGATTGCTGTTTTTCAGAATGCTAGGCCAGCTTATATAGTGCCCTATAAAATCATATATGAAGTCTTAAAGCAGTAATAAAAATTATGTTTTCCAAAATAAAAGAGCAGAATGCTTCTACAGCAACACTTTGAAGTGCAGCAAGGGGTTCATACAAAAGCACTGCCAGGCTGTGTGCTGGTTTTGATACCACCTGTATATGGGTATCGGCAGGTTAAAGTGCAGCAGTGCATTTGTCACAAACCCCTTGCAAGAATTACCAGTGCACGCTGGCACAAAAGATCCTAACTGAGTGTGTGACCCCGTGGTCATTGGACATCTTCTTGGTTTTAGAAGTGTCTTACTAAAGAGTAGTTTCACTTGGTTTGTCCCTATAAAACCTACCTGTGACATTTTGGTGCCATTGAGAACATGGCAAAACAGCCTCTGGACATCAGCAAGACCCAGGCTACGTGCCAGGAGGAGATTTTTAAAAGCACCCACTTAACCTGTGTGACATTTGCTTCTGTACCTCCTGATACTTGGTTCGGCTTCTTGCAGCAGCATGCCGCTTTCAGCCCCTTTTACAGCCATTCCTATGTGACCAAACATGTTGATTTCAGAAGATGAGAAGGCAGGTCTTTTCAGCTGTCATGGGAGAAATTCAGAACAGTACACTAGAGGACAAAAAATCCCAAACAACTGGACCTGTATGGTCATTTGACCAATACTTTCAATTAGTTGTCCACCAGATGTGATTTCTGTAAAGGGCATTAGTTTATTCTCTAGAGGTGGAGTTTTATGATCAGTCTAGCCTATTGCACACCACAGAATTTTTTCTCCAGCCTTTACATTGTAATATTTATTCCTGCTACCCTACCCCCCAGGCAAAACCCTGGGCTGCATCAAGAGAAGCGTGGCCAGCAGGTCGAGGGAGGGGATTCTGCCCCTTTACTCTGCTCTCGTGAGACCCCATCTGGAGTACTGCATCCAGCTCTGGAGCCCCCAACATAAGAAGGACATGGGTGTGTTGGAGCGGGTCCAGAGAAGGCCACAAAAATGATCTGAGGGCTGGAGCACCTCTCCTATGAGGACAGGCTGAGAGAGTTGGGGCTGTTCAGCCTGGAGAAGAGCAGGCTCCGGGGTAACCTTATAGCAGCCTGCCAGTACCTGACACACAGAATCACAGAATAGTAGGGGTTGGAAGGGACCTCTGTGGGTCATCTAGTCCAACCCTCCTGCCGAAGCAGGGCCACCTACAGCAGG
>Ga0065711_1002805_pt1 | contig 31541 bp, 13 predicted proteins | sample Hoacrofraction12_FD_59098 | JGI IMG/M metagenome (GOLD analysis project Ga0065711, IMG submission 59098) | Hoatzin crop microbial communities from Cojedes, Venezuela - Epithelial fraction 12 v2 (version 2) | ecosystem: Host-associated > Birds > Digestive system > Esophagus > Crop | place... | reverse complement strand
AAGGTCCTGTGCAGCCTGCTGTAGGTGACCCTGCTTCGGCAGGGGGGTTGCACTAGATGACCCACAGAGGTCCCTTCCAACCCCTACTATTCTGTGATTCTGTGATTCTGTGAATAAGCATAATTCTCTTGCAGTTCAGAAATGCAGAGAGGACTTGAGCGTGCGCAGAATACTTCCTGGTGTCTCACTGCTATCCAAGCATGGACCAGCGGCAGGAAGCTGATAAGTGGCCTCAGTTAGAGTTGTTATGTCATTGCAAAAGAAAAAATGACATTTTTAAGTGAGTCACCACTTTCTTTGGGAAAGCTTAATCTGCATATGATACTAATTTTACTGGAAATGTGAAAGGGGAGGTAACACTGAGTTTGAGTATTTCTAGCAAATGAAAATACATATATATTTGTGATGTAAAAGAATTACCTCTCAGTTTCTCTGATTATTTCACATAAATTACCTTAAAACTTGTTTCAAACGTTGATGTCTACTACTAATCAAGGGGAGAACCAAGGGTAGTTTCAAAGCCAAGTGTATCTCTTGGCTCCGCTTAACTCCTCTCTATGACTTGTGTTCAGAAGTACGAGGCCTCATACTGTTGGATTAAGGTCACGAGCATGTCTGTTGCTAAAATTTAAGGATGACAGGTATGAAAATACTCTTTAAAATACATGCAAGAATGCCAGTTTGGATTTTCTCTGAGACATCTGCCTGTGATTTTAAGAAGGAGTAGGCTGTGTGGTACATAGCAGTGTGGTTTGCCTTGTTAGAAACCTTACAGTTTAAGCAGTTGTTTGATCTGCCTCAGATGTCTCTGCCTGAAACCTTACAACAGTTGTGAAGAAGTTTCTTCCCCTGACTTCCCAGTTTATCCCATTACAACCCACCCACAGGCAGACCAAGCCCACCCTTATCCAGGTGATGATGCCTGGATGCGGTCTGCCTCGGGCCAGCAAGTTTTCGCGCACGTCTGAAAGCATGAATGACACCAGCAGGGTTCTTTCTTCTCCCTGATATTAGATGACAGGTGGAATCAAGTCCTGTTTGCTGGAAGGTTTTCTTGGCATCTGAAGCCAAAATATTCTTTGTAACACTTCAGAGTGAACAAGTGAGTGCTTTGAAGCACAGATGTAGGGTTGCTAGCTGTTGTCTTTCATTTTTGCCCCCTATGTGAACCTTCACAAAGGGGAACAAAGTGGGATGTATTGGAAGAGGCTTCTGGTGGCTTCCATTCTTTTATTTATTTGTTTGTTTGTTTATTCATTCAGTCGTTCACATATTGTGCAATACTGCTATTCATTTCATTTGTGTAAAGCAGATAAAATTAATTACTGCACTGCTGATAATAGCACATAAAGGTCGTCCTTTGAGTTATGTTTCACTTTGGTATCTTTTTCATGCTTTGAAGAGAACGGTGTGATGTTGTTTGTACACTGTGGAGATCACTTCTATCCCTTGGGAAGCATACTGAGAAAACAAATAATAGTAGCAGGATGGTGCAGCATAGCTGTTCTGCAATATTTGTCCCTGCTTTAAATGTCTCTGCTGCTTAAAGCAGTGCCTGATGACAGTGCAGAGATTCCTCAGTCTGTAAATGTGAAGCCATCGATCTGAGGACGCTGAAATAGATGTATCTGTGTGTGAGAAAAGGGATGTGTTGGGCTGGAGGTTATTAAATTATTCCGAATGGTTTGCTGCTGTGCTGCCTTTCTGCAATAGCCTTCCTGTGCGTCCCCATCGCACCCAGTGCTGGGTGAGGAATGTCAGTTCAAAATGGATCTGGGCTCATAGAATGGTGTTTTATTTACCAAGTGTTTTTCCCCATACACATTGCAGGAGTGTAAATGACGCTACTTGGGAGAAACGTGTTAGATTTTGTCAGTACACACACAGCAATTTTTTCCTTTGGACAAGTGCTATGGGTTTACTAGTGGTCACAGAGCATATGGTTCAGCTTCTCCACCTTGAACCATGTGACAAATGTGTCATGTCATCAATGAAGATGCAGATAGCAAGCAGCACGTGTTCAGGGCCTACTTTGGAAGAGATTTCCTCTTTTTTTAGTATCTATGAGGAGGAACAAGTATAATTGCCACATGAAGGAGATGGCTGGGCCCCACCATCACGCTTGGTCACACCATGGGCCCGTGTGGGTCCTGTGCTGGAGCCAGTGCAACGTGCCAGATCTTCAGGGTCAGGGGAGGTGTGCACATGCACCCGTGGTGTGGCTTTGCAGCTTCTCCCCACTGCCTGCAAAGCAGCTGGGAAGGGGTGACGGTGGCAGCAAAGGAAGGAGAGGATGATGAGCAAGGGATGATGTGAGGAACTCAGGGGGTGACGGTTGATAAGTTCTTAAGGTCCACCTCCTCTTTAAAACTGACACCTGGAGCTTGTTAAAGGAGAGGAATGTTTTGCCTAGACAAGCAAAGAAGTAACTGGAAGAGAGAGGAAGGTGATCCCTTTACAGCTTATCTTCTGATGGTAAGCAGTCTGTAGAGTTAAAGTAATTTCTGACCTGTGAAATAACAAAAAGCATTTAATTTGGAGGATACTGTTTTTCAAATCAAGTGGACAGTACATCTTTTAAGTCTTTTGGCAGAACTGGTGATTTAGTAGGAATGGTAATGGTATTTGGAAATTTCTCCTTTGTAGTTAATGCTTAAAATTCAGCCTGTTTAATGCTGTCCAAAAATGTGCATAATTTATCCAATATCTTATTGGAATTACATTGTTTTCATTAGAAAGATGGCTACTTCTTCATTTTTTGTTAATTAACAATTAATTATTTAAGTCTAAGTATATTCTAGGGAATGAACCTGAGTCCTAACTGCAGTCATGGCTATAACGTGTTGGTGGACTACTGTGAAAGTCATCTGCTATTGCCATATAGTTATGGAGAATGTTATAGTCCTTTTCTGAAGTGCACAGTTATCCCTCAGAGAAACTGAGATAACTCTTGGTATATCAACCCAGTATTCAAATAATGTGGCTTGCAAACAGGCTCGTTATATAGAAATTTAAAGAAAAGCAAGCACTATGTACTGCTCTAACTTCAGCTGCTGTGTGTGATGGGATAGGTTCTTTCTAGGAATAGATAAACTATACAAAAGCAAGAGATATCCTTCTTTGCATTATGAACAAGCCTTGTGTAGGTCAGAGGTGTTAAATTTCAAGCTGTTTAGAACGTATCTGGGTCACCTGCACCCAGGAAAGGACGCAGTATATCAAAAGCACTTGTAATAAGCTACAAAATAATTTGAATTGCCTCTGATGCCTTTGATAATTACCATGTGATCCTTGGCTACTGATAGAAGCATTTCAGAGAAGGCACAGCGCTAAGTCTTGATGACGCTGTTAGTGCTGATGAGATCACTCATAATCAGTAAGTGATTCATCATTCTGTTAAAAGCCAGTTGGGAAAGCCAATAATATAGAAAAAAATCCTCAAAGGAATGGTGCCACTGTGTCTTGCATTACTCATATTGTTAGAGGGAGTCTCATAGTAGTTTTGTTTCTGGATATAATTCTTCATGACAAGCAATATTTGTGTCATTAAATGTGTGTGTCATGTAATAGGACCCAGGCCTGAAGAGCACAAGCAAAGAATCTAGATATTTTGAAGCTCAGAAAGACTAGTGATCTTGTGGTTTTCAGTGAAGGGCAATAAATATGATAAATATGCAATTAGAAGAAAAAAATCCAATGGTGAACTATGTTTTTCTTTCTTATTTTACTACAGTTATTTGAAGAAGATTCAGTGTGTTCTGACAGTAATTATCCTGCCAACAGGTTAAGGCTGTAAGGGAAAAGCATGTGTGCTGTGAGTGCCCCTTCAATTTTGGGAAGCGTCTGGCTCTTGTCATGCTGGTTACTAACCTAAAGGTAATAAAAGCCATTGTATAATTCTGACATCCTGTCAAAGACTTTTAAGAGGTCCAATAAACTAGGTGTGGATATCCAAGACAACTGTTCTGAAACAATAAAAATAATTTAGGAGTCCAGGTTTCCTTGGGTTGTTTTTTTGTTTTTTTGTTTGTTTTTTTCAATGTAAACAGATGTGCATCACTGTTCTTTTAGGACATGTTTACTTTACTCTCAGTAGCTACTTTATGACTGGAGGAACTGTAGCGTGCTTTCTGCTTCATCAACCGACCCCATACATTTCTTAAAGGGAAATTGTCTAATCAAAGGCAGTGCTAAAAGCAGATTATTTGTGAATTCAGAATAACTTAAAAGTAATAAATATTCAGTTGACTTCTGTTTAGTGCTGAGACACAGTCTGCACCCCAAATGGACTGCTTGTGAGTGGAGGCCCTCCATTGGCTTCAACGACAGCTGGGCACTCGCCTGCCTTGGAGGACCTGGGCCTTGTTGTGGAGCGGCAGCAAAGGGTAAAACACTTCAAAAGTTCCCAATGTCTTTTCTTAGCAGTGACACTGGGCTCAGTGAAGGTCTGCTGGAGTCTGTTAACTCGTTTAACTAGATTATTTGATCTGCTTTTTCTTTTGACAGCAGACAAAAGTGCGCTTCCTTCTGCAGATCTGTGCAGCAGAGCACTTTGGGCAAAAATTCATTGTTTTATACCCAATAATTCTCGAGTCTAAAGTGAGACAGTAGGTTCAGACCTATTCAACAACGCAGGAACCTGAACCGCTTCCAGAGCGTTGGCTTTGTCTGCTGGCAGACTCTCCAAGACAGGATATTATGGGAAGACACCTCTCTCCCTCCTCCACTGCTCATCTTCAGCCCTTTATGTAAGAGATTCTGCACTCTTTTGTTTTCTCAGCAAAGATGTGGCTCTGCAGAGTTGCTGGGGTGTCAGGCTTATGTTCAAGGCTGTCTTCCCCAGAAGGGTGTGCGGGAGGTGTGAGCATTAGGCACAAAATGACTCATATGGTTGCCCCGGAGCAGGGGGCCGTGGGACTTTCACAGATGACCTGTGGCTCTTCATCTGTCAAAGAACAACGCTCCCCTGCAGAATAACACCAGGGGAATCAGCTAGCCCAGCATGGGTGATCTCCTGAGGGACAATGGGCAGCAGCATGCCCATCCCTCCGGCCCTTGTGCCTGGAAGTAGGTCTTGTGGCAAAGCACAGCATCAAATACTGGACTGCCTTCTCCAGAGCTAGCACAGACACTATACGCTTTTGATGTGTTTGCTGCTGAATCAGGCAGCAGGCTTTCTAATCACCTTTCTTCATCCACTTAATGAAAAAGAGTACTGAGGGTAATCAGTTGGGTCAAGGCCAGGAATATTTTCTTTGCATCACCACAAGATGGGCAGCTGTGGCAGTAGGGGAAACTTGTTGCGAAGCCTACCCAATCTCTACCAGTCACATGTACTTGCTGATGCTGTTAGATATCAAATCACTTCATGCAGCATCCTGGGCAATATATCACTGCTGTGAGCTCTGCTCTGCCACCAGAGCGCAAGAAGTGCTGAAATCCATGTGCTGAAGCAGCCAACCTGACGTGACCACAAGAAACAAGCGTCTTTATTTCTGGCCACTCATAAATCGAGTCAGAACTCCTTTCAGTCTGACCTAGAATAACAGTACCACTTTGTATCCTCAGGACTGTCTTCTCCTTGTTCCTGAAAGTGTTTGGCAGTCATTCCCACTCCTCAGATAGAAGCAGGGAGCACATCTGCACCCCAAAGCGCTATGGTAAGAGCAGAGGACTCATAAATTCCTAATTTCCTATAGGGCTTGTAAGGCTGATGTAGCCTTTCTCTGAACCTGAGACAATATCACTTACTCTAGCACAATGGCCATTGTCACTGTCATAGCGTCAACAACTTTAGCCTTCATCCTTAATTTTAACCTTGGAAGGTTTACATCTCAGTGAAGCCTTGGATGTGCCAGTTTTCTTCCTAAAAGCTTCAGTTTCGGCTAGATGAGGCAACACTGAATATTTTAGGCCCTGGGAGGCTCTTGTGTCTTCGTAGCTAGATTGGTCAAAAAAGCTGATGAATTTGTGCTGATTGTTGGGTTTAAGAATTTATTCTGCTTACTCTGGTGAAGTCACTACGACTGTGCTGTTACAGATCAGTTGTTACAACTGTATGAGGCCTTTCTCAGAAGAGTGCTCTAAAATGGCTATGATTTCTGTACCAGAAATTTTTTTTTATAGATTCGGATGACTTCTGACAGTGGAGATATGCAGAGCTAGTATTTGGAGCAGAGCTCAGTGTTCAGCTTTGTGAGGCAAGTTTGGATCCATTGCCCAGATCTGAAGGTCAGTTACAAATTTCTTTTGAACTGACCCTCCTTTTCTCAAGACTTTGTGAAGGATGGGAAGCTCCTTGGTAAGGACCCTTGGAATAAGAACAGGAGGTCTTTGAAGAGAGAACTACTTAACCATATCTGGAATTGATCAGAATGATACAATAGTTTGGGTTGGAAGGGACCTTTAAAGGGCATCTAGTCCAACACCTCTGCCATGAGCAGGGACATCTACCACTAGATCAGATTGCTCAGAGCCCCATCCAACCTGTCCTTGAATGTTTCCAGGGATGGGGCATCTACCACCTCTCTGGGCAATCTGTTCCAGTGTTTCACCACCCTGTTGGTAAAAAAAATTTCTTCCATCTATCTAGCCTGAATCTACCCTCTTTTAGTTTAAAACCAATACCCCTTGTCCTGTTATAACAGGCCCTGCTAAAAAGTCTGTCCGCAGAGAAAACACCTGACCTAACTTCCTCCATACATGTATTCCAATTTTCTCACTAAAGGCTCCTGCTTTTGCAAGTAGTAAGATTATAGAAAACTGAAATGATTTTCTGGCTATTATAGGCTTTAAGACTTATGATTGGATAGATGTCACAACGAGTTTTTAGAGGCTTCCATTATCACAAGTCTCCTTTTGTACTGCAGGTGTTCACTAGAAGGGATGCCAATTGCCCTCCTGTTTGATACTGCAGTCTGCAATTGCAGCAAGTTGCTGGATGCCTGGCCATGCCACACAGCAGTTTCTGCCAGTTTTCACTGTGGAAAAGATACCAATTGCCACACTTCCTTCCAAATACTGCCATGCCAAATCCTCCTCTCTTTAACCTTGAAAAATCAGGATCACACAGAGCAGTACAGTCTACTACATAATCCATGCAGAAATTTAAGAAGTGTAGTAGCACTTTCTTTCACTGGTGTACTTCACAAGAATATTTGATTCCTCACAAACCTTCCTGTGAGCTCAACAGCAAAGTGATACCAAGCTGGATAAGTGCTTGGGACAAGTTTGAAGGGAACTCTATTGGTGGTGGAAGAGATTTAAGTGTAATAAATATATGTAATGGACTTCAAATTTTGTGTAATTAGGGTGCTTGGTGATTATTAGATAGCTGGTGGGGAGAGAATTAATTTTTAACGTAGATTTCAATGTCTTTAATCTGACAGAGGCCACAGAATTTTTGTGGGACACTGTAACATTTATGAGCTGATTCAAGTACTTCATGAAGGAGTGTTGTCAAAGTTTTCCTTTTACAGTTACACATAATAAGAATACAGTTATATGAAAATGGTAATACTTAGGTAATCACAGTACCAGGATTATTTGCCCTCTCTTCTGAAGAGCAGAGAAGTGGAAAAGTGCTGGACGTGGGAAGAGGAAGTTAGTATATGCCCTTGTATGTATATATACACCCTTCTTCCACTGGGTTTGCGTACAGGTCATCACACTTCTCTGGCTCAGTTATGTTCCTGTCCAATTCAGCAGGAGAACTAGCTCTGCTTGACACCAGGGGACAGGTCTGAACTTTGAGCAATTAGTTTTGGTTATTGTCATGGGGGGATGTGCGTAAGCATACAGTGATTTTCTCTGCTTGCCTCAGTGTTTGCAAACTCAAATAGTACTTAGCATTGGTCTGACTGGTAGGAAGCTTCACACTGCACAGGGTGACAGTCATGTCTGGCTTCAAACATGTTAGTTTCCAGATAAATAGTATTTTCTGTAGTGGCTTTATTGTCCTGCTGAAGGTCTGTTCTACGGCCCTAGGCGTTAGGAACTATTCCCACGGCACAGCTCTTTACAAGCCTTTGGTCTGTCTTCTGCAAAAGATACGGAGTGAATGTTTTCCATGGAGTACACAGTTGCTCAGCATCATAAAGCATACACTGCAATAAGTATGCTTACTGAAGATTCTTCAAGACCACTTTTTAGGCTAAGTGTATTGTGTAGGCTGCTCTTCTGCTCTTTTACATTGCCAAAATATACTCTAACTGATGAGTAAGGGGACCTTACTTACGGGACAGTAATTTTACCCAACCCTTCAAATTCTTCCCATGAAAACTGGTGAAACTCAAAATGCAGCTTGTTGACTCCTCATATGTAACTGCGTCCTATCTGGACTTTCTTTACTTCTTTCTAGTGAAGTCCTCCTTCAGTGAAATCAGACTAGAAACACATGTAGGTTTATGCACTAGCACCTCTTCTTTAAGTAACTGCTGAGTGCTGGAGGTGGAGGTAGAGGTAGGGATGTTGGATCTTCTCCTTCCTAACAAGATGCTTAAACTTCCAAAAGTATTTGGAAAATGTTGCACCTATAGTATTTAACATGTCAAAACATGTCGTTTTTCCACATGGTTAATACTTAGCTCCTGTGCTTGCCTTCTATTGCATTTAACATAAAATACAACATAGTTCTGAGTTTTATATTTCGTGATTAACTCTTGGCTAGTTTATACTGCTTTTTGAGACTTTATGTACCTTAGCAGATGGTGCTAAAATTTCTATGAATAGTTTAAACTAATTTCTTCCCACTTTCTTAGCATCACCCTTTTCTTTTGATTATTTTGCTTGCAAACTAGCTGATGCCAACTAGTTGAACGTGGTGATGACAATGGATTGTAACTACAATCCAAACTTTAGGACGTCAAAATGTGAATCAATTAACTGATTTTAAAAGGAAAACTTTCAAGAATGTGTCAACCTCTTTATTGCAGGTTTAAAACATTCATGCCAATGTGGTGTAATATGTATTCCTGATACTTGGCTATAGATCATCTTGGGCAAATTTGGGCTCAAGTTACAGTCACACTGAAAAGGAGAAAAGCAAGGATAAACTTAATCAGGCTTCAGTTCTGGAAAGATGTCTTTTTGTGTGGGATCCGTGAAGAGTCAAGACCTTTTATCAACAAAAACACTAAGCATAGTTTTTTACTCAGAATTGTGTCATAACCTCATTTTCAGACATCTAAATGTGTAATACTTTCTCCGGTGTACAATATGTGCTATTAGTATGGATCAGAAATATCTGTAGGCTAATTTCTGTCTTTCATTCTGAAAGTTTAATACTTCAGGCAGATTTCAATTGACAAAAGATAGGGGTGAAGCACCATTTCAGATACTGCTGACTAATACACCACAAGACTTTTAGGAAACTCTCTGCTTTATGAAGTGGTAGCTAAGGTTAGACAGGACATCTCATGGTACTCAAAATGATGCTGTGTGTCTTGGAGGAGATAACTGAATCCAGAATTTAGCACTGACACAGTGGGAGCTTCTGAAAGTCCGCTACCTTTGAAGTCAAGAACATATCACAGCATATGCATTGTATCAGATCATCTTGAGGAGTTTAATTTAGACAGTCAAAAAATAATAATGTTCTACACTCGAAAGTGCTGGCAAAAAAAAATAATCAAAAACAGTGAAAACTTTCATAGCTGTGTTATCCAAAAACAGAATTTCTGCCCGTTCTGTTAATAATGGCAATCTCCACACCTTGCAGTCTTACATTTTCTGTGTTGTTTACTGCAGTATTTTGAATGTCATGCTATTAACAAACTGCATCTGTCAATGTATGGAGTAGTTTTACAAGGTCTTGTTGATGACAGCAGTATCTGAGTTTTAAAAAAAAGCTTAAGGAACATTAAGTTTCAGGTGACTTTTTTATAGACTGAAAACATGAACCAAGTTTAATTCAGCATATTTAACATTTCTTTATATGAAGAAAATTCTGTTTCTTAGGATTTTTTTTCCTTCCAAACATATTACAAGTTTCTAAAACCTACTTAATTTTAGAAATATGCCAGTAATTCACATTATACAAACTTTCTAATCGAAGAATTTTGGTTAATTTACCTGGAGCTCAAAGCTTAATCCAACTGAATTTTAGTAAGAAAAAGAAATACCTGCATTCCAACTGATCAGAGAAAGTTATTGTTTCTCTCGTGATTGTAAAATCTCCTAATTTTTCTCTATTTTTAGAATTTCCTATGCCTTGCAACAGCTACCCTTTACACTCTTGCAACCCACAACTTTTCAGTCTCCTTTTCCACAACAATTACATTCTCAACTCCATTAAAAACATCTGTTTAACTCAACAGGGAAGCATTTGTTTCTCTTACCTGGACACCAGCATCATTTGCCATCAAATACAAGAATTGGTCCAACCATTTTATGATAGAGTTGCACGGGTTTCTGGCTCGTTTTTATAAAAAAAGGAAAAGCTATGTTTAGCCAGAGTTACATTTACTGAACTGCAGCCTGAAGCTGAGACTAGTTTTCATTTTGCAGTTCTGTTTGTCCTCAGCCATAGTTCTGGCTTGTAATATTGTCTCTGCATAAAAGAGCTGGAAGCACAAATGAGTATCTTCTGAAACCTTCAAAATGAAAACAGTCGTCTTTGCACCATCCCCTTCTTTGAAATACTTTAACCTGTCTGTCTCCACTGTTCAAAATAGCCCCCCCGACATGCCAGAATTAACCTCTGTGCACACCTGTGTGCTAACCATATTACAGGAATATAAGCTGTAGCAGAGCAAAGCTAGAAGTGATTTTGCAGTTTACAGTGTGGAGTTCTGGTCTAACCTTGCTGGTGGGAGTTTTTTGCCTGCTGCAGCAGCAGGAGAACAGTATTACATGTGGGTGCATGGAAATATGCAGGGAAAGATATAAATGCGGAACTGAATGCTTATTTGCCCTGACGTTTAAAATCATTCAGTAATATCCAATGCTTATATGGCTGTGAGCAGCAGGGTCTAATGTTAATTCATCCCTTTATTTTACAAGGAATGTTGCCCGTCTCTTCTAGGCATTCATTTGTCCTTGCAGCTGCTACGACAGGTAAATTAAAACCATTTTTGCATTCTTTCTGTATAATTTAATAGAGATAAGATGCTCAAGGATTTTGTGTTGGTATTTTGATGTGCCCCTGGTATTCTTTCCACTGGATTTTATCTGGAGAAGAAATAGGCATTTTTTTAAGCCACTAGGAACAAACATTTTTAGTAGAGTCATTGCCCTCTCATTTAAAGAGCTTCAGATATCTTTTCAGTGAAGAGGGAGTGGATAAAAATCAGAATTTCTGTAAGCAGAAAGAAAAATTAAAAGAACAGAAGACATAACAACATCCTTTGTATTATCTAGGAAATACACATTGTGGAAGCGTTCGGTTGCAAAGTCTCTTGTGTTTTGGCATTTTTAAAATTTTAATAAAATGTTTATGGGACATTACCTGCATTTTTATACCTACACATACATTTTACTGGTACTGCTGTACCTGTTTTGCCCTTTTTACTTGGTCTAATAAAAAGACCATGAGTAGTTACAATGAATAATGTATTTGAAAAATGTAGTCCTTCTCTTTCCTCTGTGAGCCAGTAGCGTGTTCCTCCAGTTTTCCAGCACTTACTTGCCTGTGGCTTTTCCAAGACAGCTGCATAGTATGATAGGCTTCATTCTAAGTAGCATGTGCTCTTTCATCTTCATTTGCTCAATAGTTTATTTTACAGTGTCTTCGCTGCTTTCTATTTATTCGGACTTCTTTATCTTTCTAAAGACAAATTTGAAAAGGGATTTCAGTATCGCAGTCATTACTGAAACATCACAAATGTAATCTCTCTTTTCATTTGTTACTATGCTGTCTTTTTCTTGTAGTTCTTGGGTTTGATGTTTATAAACGCTCCTATTCCTCTTAACCTCTGTGGAATAAGAAAAAGAAATTTAAAACATACAGTATCAATCATGGGTTTTTCTTGTCTTTCCCTTTTCATCTGCTGATTTTCACCCAGATTTACTGATGCATTAGCATGAGACTCTTGTCACCGGGTTTCTCATGAATACCAGAATACCTCTGTCTAAATTTTCTGCTCAACTATGCATCCATAACTGAATGCATTAACATCACGGAAGTGAATAAATATTTAATTAATAGCAATATACAAGGTTGAGAGGTCAGAATCTGTTGCAGGTAAAGGTTGTTGCCAAATAGAGCTGGCTAGTGAGGAGTTTCACTTAGCATGGTCTTCAATTTTAGTCTCCTAATTCACCAAAATTAATTTAGTCTACCGAACTATTTTCGTAAAAGTACAAGTGGAAAGAGTTAGATATCTCAGAGGTGTCCAAAGAGGGAGCCATTCTGCCTGACTGTGTATTTATATTAGACGGACATGCTACTTCTCTACAGGCATTCGCCTTTTTCATTTGCAATATGAGGAACTTGATTGTTTCCACAGGTAACTGCTTCATCGCCGAAAATTTAAGTGCAAATTAGCTGCCAGAGTCCGGCAGATTGAGCCGACAAGGCTGAGCACAGGCATAAAATCTTGCTTAAGAAATGCGTAATTTGCGTCACAAAATCAGCATGCAGTTGTGCTGTAGATTGCTCAGGATTTCTTCTCGGCTCCGGGTCAGCCCTTTGTGTACTGGCTGCTATGTGGTTTAGGAATTATACATGTCTAAAGCACCTGTGTTAAAAAAGCTGAGCCGAATGCTGTGTCTAGGAAGTGAATGAGGAAGGAATTAAATCTCCTAGTCACAGAGCAATTGGGACTGTCTTTTTCTTCATTTGAATTTCAGAGCCCTTTCTTTATAGCTTGGCTAAGCCCAATGCGTATTTAAAGAATGGTGCAAGGGATAACATTTTAGTGCAGAAAACTGTGAAAACAATTTAAAAAAGTCTTTCAGTTAAGCTTAAAATTGTTTTCTGGCTTGTATCCAGACAAGAAAGGCACACAGAAATGCCTACCATTTTTTATCCAATCCATTATTTTTGGAATAACAACAGCTGAATGAACACAACTAACTGAAGATGCCTGTACATGTGCTTTCACACATGCTCACAGTAGCAAGCACCATTTTTTAATCCTCTGCAACAACTGATCTCCAACCATTTTTTAAGTGTGTATTGACATGCTGGTTCGAAGAACTTTTGCTGAAATGAGAATTATTGTAAATAGTTACCACCACAAAATAACCCCCCTGATTCCAAGCTGCTGTTTCATGACCAGCAAAGGTTTGCTCTGTAGAGATTAATTTAAACACAGATAAAGCTTAATGAAATGTTTGTTTAATTATCTGTTTGGGTAAATGGCAGGTACAAAGACTATAGATTTAGGATACACTGGAAGAGAACTTCTCTAGATAGACTGAAAAGGACTACCTTGCCCGTAGGCGTGGAATGTATCGCTGATTAGGAAGCTTTCTTAATGTTCTAGTTCTTGGAGCAATACAAATATCAAAAAACAATTATAGTTTTTAATACGTTCTTAGCTCTATGGCCTGCAAGAAAAAAGTCAGGAAATTATTCGAAAATTCTGTTTAAGTGCTCAAAAGCCATAAAGCAAAATAAAGGCACCTAGATGCTGTTCTTCTCCCACCTGCCCTAAATGTTGCCTTGTAGTGTGTGGGGATGTGATTCAAGTACTGTGAACATCTGGCATTGGCAATAATGTGAAGGCTGTGGCAAAAGCCTCGCTGTTGTTTTTTTTGTTTGTTTACTTTCCTCCCCTAATGTAGTGATAAATTTCTTGTTCAGAGATAAAGAAGGCTGTATCACAGGAGTGGGGGAGTTGCTGATAGTGAGTAGGCATCTGAGACTGTAATGCCATAGAAAGAGTGAGAAAACTGTATTGCTTGCTCAAGAGAGTAAAATAAATAAAGGAGAAAGAGGAATAATTAGTACTGAAGGAAATATCCTTGCTTCTGGGACTTTCTGCAGAGAGGACTCATCCTGGCATTGAAGAGGTACATGTTGGCCAGAAATCTTGAACACCTGCCCCAATTCCCAATGTCTTTCATAATCAATATGGAGAATTAAAAATAATTATTAACTGTTGAATGCTTTTACTATGGCCTTTTTGGCTGTGATTGTTTTGTGCACAGTCTCAGTACAGCTTGAGAGAGGCAAGTGAATGGGGAGATGAAGCACAGAAATAGTTATTTAAGGTAATTGATTATGTTGGGACTTGTATCTGTGCACAAACAGACTCGAGGAACTGATGGGGAAATCTGACAAACATGTTAATTCACAGCAATACACATATCTATTGTATTTTTTATTCTTTAATTCTTTTATTATTATTTAAGAGCAAAGAATATTAACCAAAAGCACTGTCTAAAAAGGCTGAGGAAAGATACCTTGACTTCCTTGGCAAGGTGCTGGTAGTACCAAGACAGCACTTTAAAAGACAATCAAAACAGAATATCGTTGTTGCTATTTCCTCTCGACAGATAACTTTAACAGCTAGCTAGCTACTTAGAGGCGGGATAACAGTATTGGCACATGGCCATTGGAGGGCACTTCACAGTATCGGTTTGCTAAAAGACTTGTCAACTGGTATGCTGATACCGAGAGCTGTTTATTTTATTTCCCAAGAATGCATTTGACCAACCTAAATCCACTGCAACCTGATCTACTTTTTCTGGTTGCTGCATGAACCATAAATAAATTTTATTGTTGTAAATGTCAATCTTCTTAACGAATCTCGTCTGAGCAATCTCTTGCAAAGTCATATCCTTCCAGTACATTCTTTTTTCAATTTTCCACTTAATAAAACATGAGGTTGTCCTGGAAACTCAGAAATCTGACAGAAATGAATGATGTCCTAAAAACTTTTGGATAATCTCCACCTTTCCTTTCCTTTCCTTATGGCTGATTTGTATGACTGATCTACAAATCAGTCCTGTTCTACCACACTGCAAAAGAAGACGCTGAACGTGACACAGATTTATGGTATTTTGGCATTAGCTATACCAGGTACTTCTCCGGATGGAGAAGCGTAATTTAGAGAAGATCTCTATTTGAACTCCTTTTTTTTTTTTTTTTTTCCATATGAATTGAGAGACCCTGAGTTACACTGGCTAAAAAATGTGTAACAGCCAGGCTTTGAAGAGTGGTATGGAATCGAGTTGTACCTTATTTGTGCTAGAGGTAGTTGCCATATCAAAGGTAAATCCAGTACCTGGTATCTATCCGTTAAGTGTAGAATGTTAAAAACCTTTCTCTCTGGTTTGCTACCTAAACAAGGGGAAGAAATGGAGAGAGGTTTGAAGAGGACGAGATGGTGCATGTGCTACGTCCGAAGTGAGGACACAATGCTTAATGTGCATGAATAAGCTAGACATTCAGGAACTGTTATAACTGAACAAACTGCATGCAGATAGGATTTTTTGACAAAGAGGGAAGAAGTAGCTTATGAGAATTGCACACTTCCAGGCTACAACAATTTGCACATATGGAATTAGTATGGTAAATTTTGTGCTCATTTTTCCTGTTTTCTGAAAAGATAAAGAAGTAGAGTGTGATACTCCTGCTTCAAACCTGCACAAAAGTACCAAGCATGTTGTCCTGGACGTTTGCAAAACATGGTCATATTGTGCATCCTGGTCCAGCACATCCCAGTCTGTGGATGACAGAGGCAGTCAGGCGAGCAGAACTGCACAGCCTAAGGACAGACTTCTGCCCCCACTGTTTCCCTTTCATTTTAAGAGGTGGGAGGTACCTGTATTAACGATAACAGCTTTTAAGAGGATTATCATTCCTGACTTTCTTTGTGGGTAGCATTTTTCTGGTCCTGATGGTCTAAGGGCAAACCAAGGTGTGTTGGCAGAATTAATACCTTTTGTTAAACCTACCAGTGTAGCTGGAAGAAGGTGGCAATGCAACCATTACAGGTAATCATTTCAGCGACACAGCCTAAAGAATGTAAAACTAATTGTTTTTGGTATCATGATGCATCTGAGTTGTTATGATTCTTGAAATTATTTTTCTTCCCCTTTGTGTAACCAGCTGCTCCTTTTTAAAGCAGCACCTCCTTTTCCCAGAAATATATTTGCTATTTTGTACTTGTGCCCTGAGTGCACCGCCGGGCCCTGATGGCCCTGCCCAGCTTCTCCTGGGACTCCCATCCCTTCCCATGGCCCAGGAAACACCGGGGCCATGACACCTGCATGAGGGTTGGCTTGTGCAACACAAAAACAGTTAAAATTAATTGGGACTCTAAAATAATAGCCTGATACAAAGGAGATTAAGCCTAAAGACAGCACCTTAAAAGCTAGCATAAATATGTATAGGGACATAACAACGCAGAGGGTTTCTTCTGTAGGTATCATGGCAGGAACAAGACAGATAGGAAAGGTGTAGATCTGTCACCTTCTTTCAGGTTTTTTTCTTAAATTTCAATGGGAATGGTTGTCGAGCAGTCGTGACTGAGCAACTTACAGAAGAGAGTGCCATCTTGAACTTTCCTCCGTGTTAGTACGGACCTTTAGCAGATTATTAATGTTACAATTACAAATATTCTGTGATGGAAAATATAGGCAAACAGCACGATTTAATTCAATAAAATTGACCTGTTTAATGTATATGTCTCATTTTCAAGGGAATAAAACAAAGCTGGTGCACAGAAGCCACATTAAAATCCTGGAAGATTGTTTTCACTTCAGATATGAATGTCTGATCTGTTAGTGCGTAGCTGTTCTGCTCAGTGTGAATAATAGTAGTACAATGTTTAACAGAGGAATTAGAAAGAAAAATAATGGATAGGAAATATTTTTAAAGAGATTTTTGTCAAGGCCAATTTGAGACTTTTGGCCTGAGAATGCTTTAGAACATATACTATATATACCTTTAGAAAAGTTTTCTCTGTTTTTTTCCTAGCTCTAGGTTTCTATCTTCTCTTTTATAATAAAAAGTGAAAAAAAGAGAGCACTAAGATGCCACTGAAAATCTGATTTTCACATTTATGGCATCCTTTTTAAATCTCTGATGCATTCAGAAAGTATCAGTGGTATTGCTGGTAAGATTAGTATATATGTGTACTATTGAGACAATGTATACTTGTTCAAGAAAAATGAGCCATTAAAATTTAAAAATTTTGAAAAGTTTCTTTTTAAAAATTAAAGACAATAACTGTGTCTAATAAACACACACCCCTTCTCTTGTCAAATAATTGGCTTTCTATATATCTTCTAGATACATCTGCCATAAAACTTGGAATGAAGATTTCCAAATTTCTTTTTCTGAAGGCCAAAGAATAAATGCACTGTGATAAAGTCAGGACAAGAGATTGAGCTTCAGTTCTTGCAGCTGGGTAGCAGGGATAGACTGCTGCTTCTAGGGTCATGGCTATTTCCCATAGCTGATCTCAAGGTGGGCATGGCAGTTCTCTCGCGTCCACTGGAGCACAGCTTGCCAGGTCACAGCTTCAGTGTGCCAGTTACAGGTTTTTGACAAAGTCGTATGTTTGGTTTTGGAATGATTTTTTTTATTAATCATGCAAATGACTGGCAGCTCTCATGCTCTTTGGTGATAAACACTTTCCCTATGGAGAAAAGGATGCTTGATCCAAATGACAATAATTTTTGCTACCTTACACTCATACTACCATATCTTCTTTGAACTGCATAAAAAAGAGAAATTGTTAGATATGAAAAATTCATCAGAGTTGCAGGTTTTGAAATACACTTAGTCGTGAATCAGGTTGTAATCCTACAAGTATGCACGTAGCCAAATGTAGATGAATAGCTCCGTTTCATTCAGTAATACTTCTTATATAAGTAAAATTAAAATGACATCTTTCTTTTGTGCTGTTTAAACCTAAGACTACACAATGTTTTTGTTTTCCTCACAGCTGTGTGAGTTGATGACTTTGGAATTGGAAAGATAAAGCTTAGAAACACAGAAAAATTCATATATTATAGAGACAGAAGTTATTCTTCTTATTATCTGCTTTTTACTCTTCCGAACAATAGCTACCTTTTAGGAACTGGGAGAACTTCACAGAGACAGTTTTTTTTATAGAGCCTTTGGTATTTATAGTTTTATTTTTACCTTTATTTCTTGTTCTTTCATCTGCACATAGTGATGCTTAAAAGGTATATTTTCAGATCAAAAGGAAAATGATTAGATACTCCTCCTTTCCCCAAATTGCCTTGTTCTTCTGAACAGATTTGTTTCTTTACAAATTGTAGGAGTGTATTCATTCCTTAATGAATTAAGAATTCACGAGACACTGTCTTCGCCTAGCTTTTTGTGGAGTTGTCTGTGCTACTGCTGCTATATTGTGTTGGTGCACGGTAATATAACATCTAACTTGTCTGAAACACAGTTAACATTTTCTTTCCTGAAGTGTATAGACTGTAGTTCCACGTGGAAGAAAATAAGAAGTGGTCTCTTCATTCATGCAATTTACTTCTGTATATTTGCAGGTTTTATTATCGTTATGGTTGAATTATAGTATCACCATTACTATGCTGCTGCAGTACTTTCTTTACTATAGGGTGAGGTGCTTGGGTGCTGTAGAATACTTTTTGAGGGGAAAAGCACAAATTTGTTCTTGTTTTAAAACATCCAGAACACTTACATTTTTACATTATTTTATCACTTCTCCGAATTGTTTCCTTCAAATGCAATAAGCTAACGTGCATACACGCTCTTCAGTGTGCACAGCTTGGATAAATGCTAATAAAACTATCCAAAGTCATTGTGTGGCATAGGATTTACAAGCTCTTTCCAGCAGAGAAATGGTTAACGCAAACACTGGCAAGACAGCAGATGGGATGATGAAATGCAGCTGCAAGGGATAAACAAACTCAGGAGAAGGCTGCAGGGGAGGGGAAGTGTCTAAGGAAGTAGGGAAAGCACTTAGAGGAGTGCTGCTGGAAGGGCACACTGCGAAGCTCAAGGTGACCTGAGCCCCTGAAAGAAGGAAATAGGAAAACAGTTCCTATGTGAAAGGGAAAAGATAAAGATGCAGTTTTGGGAACGGGTTGGAGGATGAGTAAAAAAAGAACCTTTTTTCCTAGCAAGGCTGCTCCTGGCAAGGTCGAGTTCTGGCATCTCAACCTCTTTGCAGTCCATGGGTGGGGTTCAGCTCCCCGAACTTCAGAGATTTTCTATGGGGTAACAGTTTCCATCTGAGTTCGTTGGTGTTGCCCCCTTTTCTGTCAATGGAAAGAAACAGATGCTTTTAGGGCATGATTCATCTGACCTATTTCGGACACCTGCCTTAGGAGGAGATGAATCATGCCCTAGAACTGCTTCTTTCTCCCCATTGACTATAAAGAGAGCCTAGGGTGACTAGCTCAGATTTAAATACCTGTATAATAGATATCTTGGCTTGGCCAGGTAGATATGGTCCTGAAGAATACCATGCAAGTACTGAGGCTAATGTTTGAATGTCATCGTTGTGACAGCTCTAGGGCATGAGCACTACAGTAATTTCACCGTATTTACCCTTTACTCTGCTGCTTTGTTTCTATGTAGGATACAGTCAGTGGGAGGTGATGGCCCAAGCACGGACGACTTGTGCCATGGGATGTGTTCTGAAGTCTGGTGGCTGCTGTAGAAGCGTTTGGCTCTCCCAGCCACCCTGCAGCCCCGTCTGTTCTCTGGGGCCACTTCCCTCTGAGCTTCAGGGGAAAACTTCACAAAGGAGAGAGAGGAAAAAAAAACCCCTACCCCAGATCCTTTCTAAGAATGAAATCTGGCAAACCTAACAAGTTTTTCCACATGCCAAACTATCTCACACCCCATATGCAAAGGACTGCAGTACTTTAGTGGTTAGGAGGAAGACTGTGACATTTTGCTGTGGGAGGGATAAGATTATCTTCATGTCAACTATTTGCCTGTCCCATGGAAATATCCTAATTTCTGTCTGAATGGTGAACCTCCATGTACCTCAGTTCACATAAGCTCGGTGGGAATGTGTCAGTTTTCACTCAGTATTTGTGGACATGTTGAACATGACGTCCCTGTGTCACAGCTTCCCAGCTGTGAAATCAGGATTGCTGTTACAGCCCTCACCTGCAAAGGAGATGAATTTTCCCGAGGCCTTTGGTTAACATAAACAATGGCAGCCTTCAGAAAACCCACAAGGAAATTGATGATTGTTTTTTCAAACTAGGAATTGAATCATTTGTAGCAAATAAGGTATTGGGCTAAGCCTCCAACAGTAATGAAAGGTTGAATAACTGTTCATCAAATGAGCATTGTCAAGCTGGTGTACTTAGTAAGACCTAAGCATTGTGGAAAAACATTTTAAAGAAATGAGCACTCCTAGTTCTGGCATTTCCTAAAGGCTGAATATGAGCAAATAACTTCTGCAGCCATAATAACGTTCTTTAAATTAACAATTTATGTGCAACATCATAATATTTTAAAAATAGTTTTGTTTCATTGTAGTTTCATTGTAGTAATAACTGTGTATATAGTCTTTAGGAATACACATTTGAGTCTGCTGTTATTCTGTTTATAATATCTGTTCTAAGATCTGAAATATCTTTTCTGATTCCTGAGCACAAGCTTAAAATCATTGTAATTTCTCTGTAAGCTCAGCACAAGCCAAGTTTGGCATATCTCCTTTTTCTACAGTAGGAACTTGGATACATGTCAACACAACGGAATTGACTAGACAAAGTGAACAAATCTAGGTCAGAATACAGCTCTATATTCTTTATTTGTTCTTTACATTTACAGTAAGCAGAGATCATCAGTAACTTTTAAAAGATAGCAATATTTGAATTTAAAAATTAATAGAATTATAATTCTTTTATAATTTAGAAAAAATTCTGCATACTTTTCTTATTAATTTTCTAATTATTTCATACTCAAAGTAAAGAAAAGATAATTTTTCTATATCATAACTTTCCATTAAACCTCCCCTTTAACAAAACAAAGCACAAAGAAGCAAGTGCCTTCATCAATAAGATATTTTTTGGCTTTCAGTTGGTGTTTTGCATATATTCACATACCATGCTTTTCTTTTGCAGGCAATTCAAGTGACTCAAGGGGAATTAAGTCTTTGTTTAATGACTAGTACACAGGAATGTTTGGAGAAATGACCTTAAGGAGTGAATTCGAATTGAGAACTGCTTTCGTCAACTAACTGTACATTCACCTGGCATTTAAAACAAAATTTGCCTTAATGGCAGATCTAAATTATTATTTTGCCTACATCCACTGTGTTTATTTTATTCTGTCTCAGTGCTGGAATTTAGACTAAATAATCTTTAAAGATCCTTCTAGTCCTATGTTTTTATGATACTCCCAGATAAGGGAAGAAGAGCACTGAAGTGACACAAATGAGGTCTGCTCTCTTGCCACGCTCATATGGACGCTGAAGCCCTCTTATAGCTAAGAGAGAACACTTCAAGCTCCTATTCCAGTAACAAGATTAGGGAAAAACCTGATTAGGAGAAAATTTCAGGATTATCCAAAACTGTATTCATGGCTTATTGTATCTGCCATATATGCCAAGGTCTCTTTACATTCCAAAGTTCAAAGAAAGGACGTGAGGCTTGGATTAAAAAGATCAGCAATGTTCAGGTGATATTATCTCATTATTAGAAATAAAATATGAAAACTCCCAAATTATAAGTCATGCCTCACTACAGAAGTCAGGTAAAACAGATGAGGTTTGATGAAAAGGTTTGTGAAAAGGAGTAGCCTCACATCCAGCCAAAACCAAGCATTTTAACAAGGTTGCCTAGACCTCCAGTTCAAACTATCTCAGATTAATTCACTTTTCTTTCCTTTTGTATGACTAAAAGGCAAAGCCAAGAGTGCTTTTAATAAAGCTAACACTGCCTTTTTAAGGTATCTACTTTTTATCTACTCTGAGCTCTTGATCACATTCAATACTTTGATTAAAAAGCTATTATTTGAGGCAGAGGTTTAAAAGCAAATCATCAAAGATGTATGGGGTGAGCCTCTGTGAAACAATTTATGCTTCGTTCATAGATGTTTCTGACTCAATGTAGCTGTGCATACTGTCTTTGTGTGTTTTCACTACTATTGAAAACAACTCATCAATAAGACACATAATACTGTTTCTGAACGCTGACTAAATTAAGGAAATTTCTGATGCTTATTTCCCATGCCTTTGTTTGAACAAATAGTTGTCATTCAATATCATCCTCATTTGTGTGAACTATTCCTGCAGTAATTTAAGAAACATGTGGATGAGTAAACTTCATATCTGTGATCTTGGATGATTATACATATATATATATATATATTTTTTTTTTTTTCACATGGAACTTTTTGTCACTGTTAAGACTTCTTTCATTTTCAATCTAAAATTTGTATTTCCCTTAGCTGGGATTTTTCAATACTGTATCTGAAAAGGGTTTTGGTCTTTGGTTTCTGGTGGGCTTGGTCCACACGGATTGATTTTTTGCAATTGCTGATTAACTTTTTTTTCAGAATGAAGCAGTAGCATACGTCTGCCTTGTACTTGATAAACAGCTCTGACACACACTCCAAAAACTCACTCAAGGAATATATTCTGTGCATTTTTCAACAGTAGTGACAGAAGCAGGATAAAGCTCACTAAGCTTAGAGAGTAGAATATTTCAAAGGAAAGAGAAAAAAAAAAATAGTAATACGTATAATTTCCAAAGATTTGGAGCTAAGACCTAATAATTTGTATTCTGGGAAGTGCATGGCCAGTCTGCAAAATCCTGTATAAACTCTCCTGTGAGACTTTTTAGAGTGGCAGTTGTTAGCACTAAGAAGCAGCAGAACAGATTAAATCAGTCACTGTCCACCTGAGTGTTCACCTGAAGAAGTCCAGTCACAACTGATTTTTGAGTGGCTTCACTGTCAATTAAATATACAATATGAAGGCAATCTTGTATCGCTGTATAGTAAAAAAACCCACATACAATCCAGTCAGAGAAATGTGTACTTTTTGGTACTTTAGAGGTACTTTGAGGTGCTCAGGAACAACCATGCTTACAAATTCCTTGTGGTGAATTTAGTGATGTGGAAGGCAATTCAGGGCTTAACTCTCTCTGGAAGCCAGCAGCTGTGTCCATCGCTGCTTCTTGTGACCCAAGAGCACAGAAGGAAAATCAGTGAAAATAAACGCTAGTGATTATGCAGATTTTAGTCACTGCGCTGACTTGGCACAGATAGATGGCCAGCCCTTTTTTTTCAATTTCAATGTGCAAACTGAGAACTCATTTAAAAAATATCAATAACTTCAGCAAAAGACAGCAGAAGTTCTAATTGCCTTTTTGCAGTGTGTTGGGACAGCTCGGTTCTTTTTGTTGTTTTTTTTTTTCTTGTTTTTCAGTTGGTCCAAAGTGTTTCCCTGTTTGGTTATGAGAGCAATCACTAGGATCACTGTAATGCAATGGATACATAATAATAGCTTTATAGGTATAAATGTCAAAATGCTGCTAGTGCTGTGAAATGTTGTTTTGGCAACTGGATCTTGTGTAGAACAACCTACTTTTTAATAATACAATTTGTTTACCATTATGTATTCACAAAATTAAGTCGTTGAAATTTCCTGTGCATTTTCTTTTCTGAATGGAAATAGTTTTGCCTGTCAGATGCCATGTTATTAAAGAACATTAGTTAAATTAAAATTGCACCTAGGCAGAGAGCGTTCATGACACTTAATGGACTTTTTGCAGCTTGCTTCCAAGTACTTGCCTGCTAACAAGATTAAAGGCGTATTAAGACAAGTGTATTTGTGGGAGAAAATCATGTGCTTAAAACATATAAAGCCACTTTCAGCTGACAATCTTTCGAGCCGTAAATTTATCATCCAGTAAGCAAGGTAAGCATCTCTTCAGCCGCTGTTGCTGCAGTCTGGCAAGGCGCTGAGCTGTAGCAAGGGGGAGGTAAGATGGGTGCCTGCCCCAGGCACCGTGAAAGAAAAAGCTTAAATAGCAGGAAGGGAGGCCTGAGCCCCACTGACCAGCACTGTCCTGCACGAGGGGCTGCGTGTCCTTGGTGGCAGGCTGGTGACAGGCAGTAGCTGTAAACATCTGGAGGTGGAAACGCGGCGCATCACTCCCAGGAGAAAGCTTCCCTCCTTCCCAAAAGTCTTTATGCCACAATATTTTCTTACAGTTCTTCTTCAATAACCTACGTTTACTTAGAGCTTGAAGTGTTTATGGTCTTGTGCAATTCGATAACTCCTCCAGACAGCAGAGTAACTTTCCACAATACAAGCACATTATTTCTGAAAGCTGTCAGGGTCTCAGGAGACTTCATCAGTATTTATAAAATGTCTTTAGATGTTCCTGTGAGAGGTGTTTTATACCGTGCTAGCTGTTGCAGAACAGGCCCTCCTCCCTCCCTCTATCCCTTACACAAAGCAAACATCTCTGCAGAGGTAATGAGAAATTTCCGTAGCACTGAGATGATTTTTTCCTCAAAAGTCCATGCCACACCTTTTGTGGGATTCTCCACTTCGATATTCAAGTCTTGCTGTGGTATCATGGCACAGCTACCCAGATCAATACAACACCCTCACCTGGGCCTGAACCAAAAATGCCAGATTAAACTCATATAACTTATTTTTCTTACTCGTTAGTCTCATCCCAAACTGAATTTCTCTTACTGTTGTTGCTGGTACGCTGTACCAGAAAAGAGAAGACACGAAGCGAGGGGTTTGAATTGCCACTTCACCCGTGAGACAGTCCTGGTGTTCCTCACCCACCCGCCATTCAGCTGAACATCTGGCTCATTTTGGGTGATTTTTCCTTTAGTCACTGTGCCAGCCTTTGCCTTACCACCCGTTCTTTGTTTTATACAAACAGCAACCAGATTCATCATCTGCTGTTTGTTCATCACTAAGTCAGCACTTTCTAAAAGTGTCATTTTAGGTTAAAATCAATGGGAGCAACACAGAAGCAGGTAACAAGTGTATGAATTACTCAAATGAAAATTAGAAACTCCACTCTGAACTTTCAGAAGTCAAAAGCTGGAAAGTCAGATTTCAGTTCTGCATCTTGGATCACAAACTTGAGTAATTAATATTGGTAAAAATTGACACTGCTTTTCCACTCATTTTCAAAGCCGCCTTTAATGGGGGGATTTCTTCAGTTTGTACTTCTACAAAATATGTCTCATTTTTATAGTTTTCTTTCTTTCAGTTACACAGATTTAAATATGCTACTAGCCAAGGCAGTACTTCTTAAATATGTCAGAACTTTCAATTAAGGACATCAGAAAGCTTTTATTAAGGAACAGAGAGAAATAGAAGTTATGTTTCCATCTTTAGTAACTGGTGGTCCAAACCTTATCTTGATAAAGTCTGCAGAGAAGAATCCCACATACAGAATTTAGTTCATATATTTTAAAAGTGATCGTACTTGATTTTTTTTTTAAAGAACTGTGTGCATGATTATGTCTCTAATCTACACCTGTAGGACAGTATTTTCATAGTTTTCAGCTCTTAGTGAACTGCAGCCACCTAAAAATTAAGAGTAAGGGGAAACAGGTGTTACCTAGCTGTGAGAAATCTGACAATGCTCTTGTTTGGGCCAGATTAGGCTTTACAAAGGTCCAAACACAACAAGCCATGGGAAAGATTAACTGCTGGAAACGCACAATTCAAATATGCGTCTGGAGCATGGTCGCCAAAAGTACCTTGGGCTGTGCAGGCTGCCCCTGAAGGACTATACTGGTTCCAGGAAACAAAAGCAGTACCATTATGAACAGGTACTGGAAATCAGTGCCAAAATGAAAAATCTTCCATGCTTAGAAAGTAATAATAAAAAAAAAATAAATCATTAAGACTCAGCAATAATTTTACTTGAGTGGAAGATCCATGTGCCTTCCAGTAAAATTAAAAGACTCATAAGCGTTCATTTCTGTAAAAGATTCATAAGCATTCATTACTCTGAGAGTAGGACTAAGCTATAAATTTCTGAGGAAGCTTAGTTGCTAGTCAGTAGGAATTTCTTTTTGTGTATACAGACTGAATTATGTATCTGATCCCACAACATTATTTTTAGACTCGGTAGTCGTGTGTTTATTTTTTAATTTCAGGTTGTTTTGACTTTTTACTTTTTTTTTGCTGAATTATACTTCAGAATATTTCTCCTGTTTTAACAAAAGTGGCTTCTTGTCTTCGATGATGCATCATACCTGTGGCTTGCAGCATTTATTATGAGTGATGTTCAGATCCAAGTTTTCATATTTTTATTTTCAGGAGAGGAAGGCATTCTTGGAGAAAGATCAATTTGGTAACATGAGAAATCCATACAATGTTAGCACAGTAGTATGTCTCTAATAGGCAGCTGTAGCAGGTGCTGGAGACAAAACAAGCATACTGTGAACCTTATTTTCACTAATTATCCCAAATTTCAGTATTTAAAGTTTTAGAGGCTTTCCTTTCATGCTTCCAAGCTGACAAAATAGTTGCTAAGGGTCAGGAGGGAATACGTCCTGAAAACTTGAAATGAAGTAGGAGTACTTTCTGTCTAGACAACGTCAGCTATTTCTTAACGCTCCTTACTTCTCAACACCTAGGAATAATACAGTCCTGGAGACTAGTATTACACTGACTTTAATGTGTTGTTACAATATCTAATGACTTCAGAAAAATAGTTCAGTGTTCCTGTAATTCTTTTCCTAAAATGATAGACAATTTTTCTCATGTCTGAGAAAAATTAGAATGAAATATTATTTTTAATTTCACTGTTGTATTCTCACAGCTGTAAGTTTGTCTGGATATGTTACTTTCATTCGATAAACCATGTTATCTCTGTCTTGTTATATGAAGGCCTACATATGACTTGTGGAGATTTTTTTCCCGTTATATAAAATTAATTTATTCCATACAAATGTAAAAAATCAAGGTATTTTCCGAAATCAGGCAGAGCAAACATGCATTAACTAGGAAGCTAATGTACAGTGGCATTGGACTTTTTCTTTCTTTTTCTTTAATTCCCAGCCAGCATTAAATGTGGCCCACAAAGCCCCAGGCAGGGAGATAAAAACAGCCATTGAGGTCAACAGGTAATTGTTAGTAGTAGGCAAAGGTGAACTTGTCTATTTTGAAAGGGAGTGTTTTTATATAAACGCATGAAGAGGGCCTCCACCTTGCTTTCAGAACAGGTTTTACTAGATAGCAGATAAGTACTCTTAAAAGCGCTGTGTTTCACACAGCTGTTTCACCTTTCTTCAACAGTGCTGTCAAGAGAGTGAGAAGGGGACAGACAGTTTGGGTGGGTTTGAAATGAAGGCTAAGTGGTTATTCACTCTGGTTTCCCTCTGCACACCCTGGCCTCTAGGTGCTCAGGAGGGAGAGCTGTCCTGATTTATCCCTGTCCCAATTTATCCCTGTCCCTTGAAGCAGCTGTTGCAGTCACACTTTTCCTATTCCTAATTTACTTTTTGGGCCATATTCAGATATGAGCCCAGTAAGGATGGGGCTCATTCCCAGAAGGGAGGATCCCCCTGCTCTTCTCACGCTACAGCCATCCTGCTCCTTACTATTTTTGAAAATAAAATCAATGATTTTTGCCTGTCCTTGCAGGTATCTGCAACAGCTTTTGCAAACCAGGTTAATCCTAATCTTAACCCTAATATAGTCCCACATGGCTGAAACTTCACAGCATTTCACAAACCACCACTGTATCAACTTCATAATCTCCTGACAAGAGATTGTTGATAGGCATTGGAATGTAATACCTGTACAAGTTGGGAGGTGTTTCTCTATGTTTTCGTATGGCTTTCCTCTAGTTTGTGTCATCAGCATTTAGACCTACATATACAGGAATAAGTCAGTTATGGAGGAACAGAATACTAGTTCAATACAATTCCTACAGTTCTGAAATGTTTCATTTTTCATTGCAGTGATCAGTGTACAGCAGATTTAATAATCAGAATGGAAAGGTGAAAATATGTATTACCAGAGATTCAACAACTGCAGTGTACTTGAATGCCTGTTACAATATCTCATATGGAATATACATAGAAATTTTAGTTGTAAAATCTTTGCCATATTTTCCTTTTGAGGTAAGACTTCTATCTCAGGTTTTCCATGTATTAACAATACACAATGATTTGGTAGTTGTCTTATGTAGAGCATAAACATGTATTTTGTAAGATAAGTGTCACTGTTGAATTCATCTGAGACAATAATTTTTGTGTGAGTACTGGATTATATTGTACTCTACAGAAGTGAAACAGTGTTTGCAATAAGGTATCCAAAGCCAAGGTTTCCTAAATCTGTGCTGAAGTATCAAAATAAAAGGTTAAATGCAAGCAAGGAATTTCTCTAAGCAGATGAGGTTTGTTAGACATTTTATCTGTCCTGCAGGGTTATTTATGATTATGCATTTTGGAAGTATTTATCAACCACAGCCCATTGACCTGCAACTATTTGATTGACAACAGCATCTCAACAAGATGCAGAGGATGTCCGTGTGGAAAAGTATCACAGATAGATGTGCCGGCACCAATTTAAAACTAGTAACCTCTGTCCTGGCATTTGACTACCTGTGCCAGCACCACATCGATCCTATTCCCTGTGCTGGATGGTGTACAGTGAGCAGTGGTGGCTCTCCAGGCATTTTCTCTTCACTGCCTGTGGGGAGAGGTTGGGCATGTGGTGGGAATGACTTTATAGAATCATGGAATCATAGAATACCAGCTTGAAAGAGACCTCAAGAATCATCTGGTCCGACCTTTCTAGGCAAAAGCACAGTCTAGACAAGATGGCCCAACACCCTGTCTAGCCAAATCTTAAAAGTGTCCAAAGTTAGAGAATCCACTGTTTCCCGGGGGAGATTATTGCAATGGCTGATTGTTCTCATTGTGAAAAGATTTCCTCTTTTGGCCAATCAGAATGTCTTTTCCATGTGACTCCTTGTAAAAAGGGAGTCTCCATCTTCTTTGTCGCCACCTTTTAAATACTGGAACAAGGGGATAAGGTCTCCCCTAAGCTTTTTCTCAAGGCTGAACAAACCCAGTTCTCTCAGCCTTTCCTCACGTGGCAGGCTTCCCAGTCCTTCTCTGGACCCTTTCCAGCCTCTCCACATCTTTTTTGTATAGCAGGAACCAAAACTGAACACAGTATTCCAGGTGTGGCCTATTCCAGGTGTGGCCTGACAAATGCCGAATTGAGTGAAATAAGAACTTCTGTGTCTCTGCTGGTGATGCCCTTGTTGATGTGACCCAGCATCCCATTGGCTTGCTTTGCCCCAGCAGCACACAGTTCACTCATATTGAGCTTGTTGTTCACCAGAACCCACTGGTCCCTTTCCACAAAACTGCTCCCCAGACAGTTAGATCCCAGCCTGTGCTGCACTCCTGGATTATGTTTTCCCAGGTGCAAGACCTTGCATTTGTCTTTGTTCAACTTCATAAAGTTCTTGTTAGCCCACTCTTCCAGCCTATCAAGGTCTTCCTGCAATGTGGCTCTGCCTTCGAAAGCGTCCACTTCATCACTCAGTTTGGTATCACAGGCAAATTAATCAGAGTGCACTTGATCCCATCATCCAGGTCACTTACAAAGATACTAGACAGCGTTGGGCCTAAAGTCAATCCGTGGACGACCCCACTTGTGACAGGTTTCCAGTTTGAAAAGGAGTGATTTACCACCACCCTCTGGGTGTGGCCCGTCAGCCGGTTCCCCATCCACCACACAGACCGCTTGTCTAGACCGTAACACATCAGTTTCTTTAGGAGAAGGCTGTGGGAAACTGTATCAAAAGCTTTAGAGAAATTCAGGTAGACGATGTCCATTGCCTGCCCTGCATTAACTGAGCAGGATACTTTGTCTTAGAAGGCAATGACACCTCAAGTTAACTCAGTTACCCTTCCAGGGAAGTCCTCCCATTTCTGTCTGGACTTGGCTTTGCTACCTTCTGCTTCTCTTACAAATGTACCTGTATAGATATACATATTCTCCTGGGTTTTGGCAAGTTGCACAGAGCCTGTAACAGAGAAGCATTAATGTGAAGTAAGTTAAAATGGAGTGAGGTATAATTCCACATGTAGATTAAATGGATCGAAGAAGACATTGCTGCTAAATGAGGCGTGTTGACGCGGCCACCAAGCATGCTGTCATCCCCCGACCCAGGCTTGCAACCTGTGCCCACCTGAATAGAAACCCCTGTGCCCAGTAAGGTCACATTGCTGATCCTAACTGAAAATGCTGAGCAGAAAGGTGGTGGACATTAGTTGCTGATGGCCATGTTGCTCCATGGATACCTCTGCACCTGGGTCTCTTGGTGGCTGATCCTGGTAGATGTGCCGCAAGGTGGCTGTGTTTACTGCATCCTCACGAAGTGGGCATATCAGCTGCCTTGAAGTAGCTGCGAAGCTGTAAATTCACATCAGCCTCATCATCTCCCTTTTTGTAGACAAGACTTCCACCTCCTTACAGCCCCTTTTTGAGAGCAGAGAGAACAATGTGTGCTTCAGCAGTGTGTTGTAAGTTTACATCTGAAAAGGTGTTTGAATTTTGGGTGAAAAGTAAAATTTAAATCCACAAAAATCTTATTGATTGTAAAACTGAGTATTTGGGGAGGTGGGAATTAATGTGAGAAATGACTATTATTCTAATTGGAGTTATTATAACCTACAGATTTTTAATGGATGGGAAATAAAATCCTTATTAGTATTTATGTTATTTGTAAAGGCTAATGCCATAATTGCCCTGGGTAGCTGACTTCATTAAGTGTACATGATCTTTAAATTGCCGAGCAGGTGAGGTGAATGCCAGCTGTAGAGATAAATTGCTTTCTTGGTGGGCTCAGCTTAGTGGTCTTTCTTTCAAATCTCAGGCTTTGTCAATGTTTCTTCCAGGGTGTTTAATATTTTAAAAAGTGGCAGTTGCAACGATGTATAAAGGGAGCCAACAAAAGTAATCTGAAAATGCTGATTTTTTGTTCTTGTGAGCCCATGGGTGTTTGCTGGATGTGCAGAAGCACAATTCAAGGCTCTTTGTTGGGATGAGGCATAAAGTTGTATAGAATAATACCACCTGGGAATATCTCTTTTCTTTAGGATTGCTGCAAGCTAATGTTTTAACCTACTGTGCACCTAATAATTGCATTAAACACAGTTGTATTCCTTTTCTTCCCATTTAGCTGTTTTCTTCTTTCCCAAGCCTGCATTTTTAGTATTTTGCATGCTGATTTGATATTTGCATCACAAGTCTTGTTTTTCTGGTCATAGATGAACACGATACAAAGTAATAGATTTTTCTTGATTAGTTTCATCTGACATATTTGACATACTTAAATTTTGTTCGCATAGATAGGATGGCAGCTTAATGAGATTTTGGTGTAATTAATATTTTCTTACGAGATGAAAATCCAAAATGGTAACTTTTCCTAATTAATAAGTACAGTGAGTGTTGATGAAGTCTTCCAAAAACAAAATAAATTTTAAAAAATTTCACATGATAAAATAATAGATGAGAATAAGATTAAACTACCTTTTTCCGTCTGAACATGAGGAAGAACTTCTTCCCTCTGAGGGTGACGGAGCACTGGAACAGGCTGCCCAGGGAGGTTGTGGAGTCTCCTTCTCTGGAGATATTCAAGACCCGCCTGGACAAGGTCCTGTG
>Ga0065711_1030754_pt1 | contig 31546 bp, 18 predicted proteins | sample Hoacrofraction12_FD_59098 | JGI IMG/M metagenome (GOLD analysis project Ga0065711, IMG submission 59098) | Hoatzin crop microbial communities from Cojedes, Venezuela - Epithelial fraction 12 v2 (version 2) | ecosystem: Host-associated > Birds > Digestive system > Esophagus > Crop | place... | reverse complement strand
GGGGGGGGAGGGAAGCAAGAAAAAAGAGTATTTTCCAGCCAAATCGTTTCCTCAAACCAGCTTCTCATGTGACTGCATAAAAGCTTGTGCCAACACGTGTGAGGCAGCAGTGAAGGTTTGGGAACGAGCAGCCAGGCCCAGATGAGCCCAGTTTTTTTGCTGGCAATGAAGCACTTGTTTCGGGGAAAAAACCCTTGCTCCTTATAAGGTGCCTAAAGCTGAGTGCCAGTGATTCTGCACAGCTTAAAAACGATGCGGGAGCCCATGGCGTGGAGTAAGAGGTTCAAGCACAAATCCATTCGGTCCCTTGTCTTGACTTGTTGTGTGACTCCAACACCAGGAATGAGCATAAAAGACAAGAGAAACCAGCTTGCATGGTTTGCACTTGCCACACATGAACTTATGGAGAGTAATTTATATTGATTAACTGAACTTGAAATTTTGGATAGCATCTCTGTGTTGACAGTATAACCAGCTCCAGCAGTTCTGGCTCCAACAGATCTGAGATATATGTATATTAAAGAGGAATAAACAAGCCAGTTTAGGAAGTAACAATAGCATGAAGTTTTATACAGGCTTACTACTCAGTTTTGCTTTGTTTGACGTTTGAAAAACAGAAGGGGTTTTTTTCACCCTTTCAATTTTTTTTATTCTTTATCTATACTTTTTAATTCTACCAGGAACAATAAATGGAAATATCACATTGTTATTAAAAAGATGAATTTCAAAGTATAAATCGTTCCAACAAAATCAGGAATCCAAGAACATGGGAAATACCAATGTATACCTTATAAAATTTCCAGGTTCATTTCTAGGTGATTAAGCTTGAGGTAAGCATCCAAATTAAATCACAACATTTCAAAGGAGAAAAAAGGAAAATTATGGTAGTCAATAGACTGCAGTTATAACTGTAACACAAAACTCAAAAACTTTAGTAGTTTTTTGGACCTTATCTTAGCATATGATAGAAAAATTGTTGGAAGATGGGAACAGTAGTGAGAGTAGAGTGGGTAGACAGAGTGTCCACACGACAGAACAGAGATAAGGTGCCAGAAACATGCTAAAATAAAACATGTACCAGTAGCAGAGCTAACAATCCCGTCTGCTAAGTCTTCCTTACACATCCCACTACACAATCGAGTATTCAATTGCATGACGCTTTGCTATAATATATTCATGTGAGGTGACAATCTCAATATCAGGTGCCTGCCTGCTATGGAAATTTCCATCTGAAACAATTCACCTGTTCCTAAGCTGGCTAGAGAATTGGTTTGCTCATGCTAAGTATTCTGGTGTTCCTCGTTTTGAAAATAGCTTTTCAATTAGGAACACACCATCACCTTGTGGAAATCTGCCCCAATTGCATTCTACACCATACTGAGGGGTTCACACCATGCCTAAATTTGCACCGGCCCCTTGCATGGGGCAAAATTTTATCACAAGGTGCAGACAGACCTACTACTTTTATTAAAGTGACTGCTTATACAATGCTATTGTAGGTCAGTGTAGGTCTCGATCTGTTGGTGAGATGTTTGTACTGTTATCTGAGCTGGGAAACCAAACCTAGGAGTGATCCCTTTTAAGTCCTGAGGGCACAGAACATGGTGGCACATGTTGGAAATTCCTACGACAGTGGCAAAATGCTGACAGATTAATCTACACCTGGCCCCCGAACATGCCTAGTATGTCTCACCAAACTATAAATCAAATATGTTTTTACAAGTTTTCTTCTTTTAGAAATCACTCAGCAAATATTTTGAGCTCAAATCAGGATCCTTTTTCTCATAAAAGTGCCAAGCCCTTTTCAAACAGTGTTAGATGAGGAGCAGATTAAAGTATCAGTTGCTTAAGCATCTAGAAGAGCAGCACTACAAAGAAGGAGTATCTCTAATGCTGCTTTGCAGAAAGTAAGTCAAAGAAAGAGCCACTACCCATTATCACTGCAGAAAGCCTGTGAACTTCTTTGAAACAGCTGCCATCATGTTTAACAGCAGTGGATTTGCATGATGGGGCTTTCCATGCTCTGGTCTGCCCTCACCCAGTTGCACTGTGCGAGTCCTACAATGGGGTTACCTCTGAGGATGAAAACACCATGGTGCGGAGCAGAGGAGTATATGTACGTGTGCATGGACACACATACACATCTCTTTTTTCCCCCCTTCAGTGGAGCTGGAAAGGAAAATGATTTCCTATCCTAAACTGTTTTCAGACAAGGCTATCAGAAAAGCTAAAGAACATGTTTTTTTATGATTAAAGAAGTCAGGACTTTCCATCCTAGAAAAGAGACAGATTAGTAGGGAGATCTACAAATCCACAAAGAAGAGATGACTTGGAACTGATTACTCACTGTCTCCTGAAATAAAAAAAATAGGAGGGGCAGCTAATGCAACTAGTAAGTAGCAGGTTCAAAGGAACAAAAGGAGACATATCTCCACGCAACCTGAAGTTGAGTTGTGAAAGTCCTTATTACATGGCATTTAGGATCCTAACATTTTATACATCTGTATGTTCAAGAAGACAATTGTCCACTTTACAGGAAAAAACATTCAAAGGTAATAAATATCAAGGCATCACCTCTGGCTCCAAAGCCCCCAAAGACACACATCACTGGAGAGAGGTGGAATATTCAGTGCTTGCTCCATTCTTCTGCTCTTCACTATGCATTTGGTAAGCAGCCATCGAAGATACAGGAGATAGGATACAAGTCTAAAGGAATTTTAGGTCTTCCTTGGCACAGCTATTACTGTTTTACAATGCTTTTGAAAAGAGAAGCCTGCAAGGAAGACAGACATGACCATCAACCAATAGTGGTTTAAAATATTTTTTCTACTACAAAACAAATGAAGACTTTATTTTCAGCTTAGTTTAGCAATCCCTGGTCACTAAGTGACAAACTTTGTAAGACTTGCTATGTGACACAAACATGATACAAACTTTATCTTCTACTTTCAGTCAAAAAATACTGGGCAAGCTTATGTTAGTTCATAGCTCTGTGCCAAAAACTACTATTCCATTTTACTGCTGCAAAGAAACCCGAGTGATGTATAACATATATATGGAGAGCTCAGAAAGAGAGTATGGCAAGGATAGCATGAAATTCACGGTTTGGAAAGGTATAAAGTCTTGTCCTCTCCTCTTAAACTCTACCCTGTCTCCTGTCTGTAAGTGACACCTCTCAGGCGCACTCGCAAGTTACTATATAAGCACCAGTCTGGGAGTGCAGCCAAGCATGGGATGGTCTAAGCTAGATCTCCTGTTTAGTCCATGGGCAAAGTAATTTCTTTACTCTTTTTTACAAAAGAAGGCAAAATGTCGTAAGGGAGGATATACCACACTGTAAGGAAAAGCAGCTTAATAAAGCCCTTCAGCATGCATTCATTTAGCACTAGTAAGACCGATATTCCTGACCCTGTGAAAAAAAATCCTACTGATTTCTCAGTAACCAGAATGTATACGGCATTCACGGTGGTTTTTAGCTTGCTCCCCAGGCAGAGCTGTGAAAAGAAACAGTGACTTGAAGAACTGAAGGAACAGAATACTTCCTGAACTTCTGCCACGTGCTTATTCTGCTGCTGAGATTGTACCAGAGACAGACAGAAATATATTTATTTCTTGCAGGTTATGGTCTTTCCACCCCGCTCTCCTTGTACATCTCATGGAGCAGTTCACGCAGCATTAACTCTCTCCATGACTTCTACACTACACATGAAGTTAGGCATAGGATGCATTGCTTTTGGGACCCAATCACTGACGATATACTATGACCAGCCTGAGAGATGAATAGGAGGGGTCCACAAAGGGAAGGGGCCATCATGGCTTGTAAGTCTGTAAACTGTACGAAGGGTCAAAAATACCTCTCATTTTCAAGCTCTGAAGAATCGAATGCACGGTATTGTTTGTGAGCAATGTGTGATAGTGCGGTAGGGCCAAGGATGCACTAGTAACAAAATGTGATTAGTGCAATGACCTAATCCAAGTGTACAATTAACTTTCATACATTTCAGCGGAAACTGAGCACACTTGGCGCCAGGCTCCTAGGAAGGTGAGAGTCAAAGCAAGGCCAATGTTGGGATTTTTTAAGTCCAGCTTGCAAAAAGAGATTAACTAACATTCATGTGGTGGGAAGATCAGAGAACAAATTCCCTTTCCTGCTGTTTCAGAGCACTGAGGATCTCCACTTAAGATTCCACCACTTAACCTAGTGACAGAAATCCTTTTGCACCTTCCATTTTCTCCTTTTTGTCTTTTCTTGTTCCCTCTTTCCCTCCCTGAGCTCTTTGCTTCCACCAATGAGCTGTCTGCTTCCTTCCTCAAGCTGCTTTCCCTCTATCCTTATTTTCTTCCCTTTTCTTTTTGATATCCCACCCTTCTTGACTGAAATTCTGAGTTGATTTTCAACATTGCCCCTGATGGGTGAACATGGGAGCATGTGATGCACTGTTGCTGAACATCTCGGAGAGCAGGCTGCTGCTGAGGGACAGACCCTGGCACGGTCCCGGGGCGCAGCTCTGTTTTCTGTTCCGGGCCAAAAGCTCCCAGCAAACCTCCTGAAGTGGGAAGGTGGAAACTGGCTAGTTCAGCTCAATACAGAAATTAAAAAAAAAAAAAGAAGAAGAAGAAAAAAAAAAGAAAGTATTCACAAAGGTATCTTCCTTGGCACCTTGAAGTAGTGCAATTAGGGCTCATCTGATAATTGTGCTGCCTGCTCCACAGGGAACACTGAGCTTCTGCTATCAAGAAAACAGAACGCAACTACCTAAAAAGTCAGAAAATACATTTTGGTGAACTTTTGTGTGAATTCTGTTTTGCAATTTGAAGTTCAGAGGGCCCATGAGAACTACAGTTCTGCTATGTGACTGTGAGCACTTACGGAAACAGGTTTAAAGATTCCAGCAATACACACATCAAATGAATCTCACAAGTATTACAAATAAAATGGTATCAAGTCCCTAAAATACTGCAAAGTTCCCTCCAAACTGCTGCCACAGAATCCTTGTCATCTTTTCTAAAAGCCTTGTATAATGCAGCTGTTGCTGCATTTAGCCATTTGTTACAGCATTTATAAATGGATTTATTTTTTGTCACAGGTGTCTTGGTGAGAAACCTCTTGTTGACACAGACAATAACAATTTCTTCTATGAAAACAATCTTTTAAGTTCATATCAAAGACACATTAAATAGACATTAACATTTCCACAGCTTTTTAGAAAGCTGTGTTATAAATTAAAAATGTCAGGATCATAGCGACTCCTGAGCAATTTAAGTCTTATCACTCACACTAAAAAATTCATTTTGAAATGAACAGAGGGTGGGACTCTGAGTTCAGCTTACTCATGCGAACAGTGTGTACCTACACAATTCCCTCACGGGACCCTTCTGCAAAACGTAGTACAGGCCTGTTCAGATTAAGTTGAGAAATGTCATAAAACGTTCCCTTTTCAACGCCTTAAAACACTGATCTGTTGCTCCTAATGAGACCAACTGGTGCACTCCTGGGTGCAGTGTTTAGATGAATCTCACTCACCAGCAGATTTATGTTTTCTTCCTGCGGCTCTAGTGCACAGTGGAAAAAAGACATAAGTACACAGGAAGAAAATATGTAACAAATACGAGCCATCCTTCTTGAATGCCAACTGCAACAACACTACCTGGATGGGAAAGGCCTAATTGCTGGCACTCAATAGCTGGTCGGACATACACTTTGCCAGCAAGATTTGCATCCCTTTGGTGTGAAGCAGCAGACCAATGAGACGAAGCAATCCAGTTCTAATTCAGGCTCTGGAAGAAAGTAGGGCTTACACAGAGATTTTCTGTGCACTTTGCCAGTGTCTTGTGTCTTGGTATCACAAACCTGTCATTTGCTTCTGACTTCTTGTCCTTAACACAGGATCCAGCCTTCAAGCTGTTGTGCTCAGTCCCACTTTCTCCGTTCAGACAACCCCAGTATTTTCTTTGCTTGCCACAGTGGTCCTCCAACACACAGCAAGCTGCTGTACAGGTGCCTTCTCTTCCACCCTGTTTAAACTGGCCCAGCCTAGCTCCTTGGCTGCACATCCACCACACCTGCTGTCCTGCTCTGCAGCACGCTGCTGGACGCAGGACTGCACGTCTCTTGTTGGCAGCCAGACACGGACCCCGGCTGCTTCTTATCTCATCTGCCCTGAAGTTACGCAATGCCAGATCACTGTTAGGGAATATCTGCATGATGTTAATAAGCCAGCAGCAGGTAAGACAGGTACAGGCTGTACAGAGAGCTGGATCCAGCTGCACCGCAGGTAAGCTTGTTATAAAGGACTACCCAAACAAAATTTCAACACTTTCAGGAAACTTCTCGTGGAATATGGAGAGGGTCACTCCAGAAAGGAGCCCCAAAGGCATGCAGGCAGGTAAGTAATGTAGACAGGCATCTACGGGGCAACTGAGACTCCTCCAGCTTACGTCTACGCAGCTGCATAAAAACAACCCTTGCCCATATCCCTTTCCCCCAGTTCAGTTCTTGTCCCCACTAAATTTGAACCTATTCCCTCCTCCACGCTGGCTTGGCACTGGCAAGGGGGTCACTGAATGCACGCAAGAGACAGCCTTCCTGCTCTCATTCCCAGGGCCTGGCCATGACCCAGCCCGCAGCAGCTGGCCGTGGCTGCGCAGAGGAGCTCTGCCTCGTCCCTGCAGCCTTGGGACACGGCGTGCCCAGACACTCTCTGTCGGCAGCACACGCAGCCTCGTCAGTGCTAATTGCTAGGAGAGCCTAAGCAAACTGTGATGTCAGGGTCTTCAGAGATTTCAGTTACTAAGCGCAAGCAGGTTTCTACTGAGCACACACACACACATAAACCTGAGAATTCTGGCGGGAGTACCAAAAAATGAGCACATTCTCACAAACACAGTAAAAGACAATTCCCTCGTGAGCTACAGACAACTGGAAACATTTCAGTAGGAAGACTTAGGCAATCGTAATCACAGAAAGTGTTAGCAATGCTGCCTACAGTCATTCTGTCAGCAGTGAACTTGGAAGCGCAGAGGAGCACACAAAGGTGCGCTTATTTATGATGCACTTCTTTATGAGAACGACAATTTAGGAGGGACCTCTGGGGGTCATCTAGTCCAACCTCATAGTCAAAGCAAGGCCACCTTCGAAGCAAGATCAGGCTGCTGCAGGCCTTGCCCTGTCCTGCTTCAAGTATCACCAAAGATGGAGATCCTGTAGCCCTCTACAGCAAAACCCGCTCCACTCGCAGGGGAAGAATTTCTTCCTTACGTGCAAATGGGTCATCTGCTGCAGTTTGTGACCACTGCCCCTTGGTATTTTGTGTGTACCTCTCGGAAGAAACATGTTAGTCCATAAAAGCTCCTGTAGGTAATGAAAAACAAACCCAGTTTCTTCAGCTTCGCCTTGCCTAGGAGGTGCTCCCGCCCTCGAAACATCCTAGTGGCCCTCCGCTGGACTGCCTCCAGTTGTCAGCAATATTTGTAAGCATTTATACAGCTCTCCAGATTCCACTGTCCCACAAGAACACACTGACTTAACAAGAGTAAAATAAATATTGTGAATACGTTTTACGGATCCTTCACGATTCATCAAGCAAAATGTTTGCTAGCAAAGTAGTAGATCTGGGCAGTAATTACAGCAGAGTAGAGGGCAGTTTCTGCAGGCATGTTCTACAATAAGGTTAAAAAATAAAGCTTACACAAGACTATAAAATATTAGGTAGAAAATGTCCTGAGGAGTCTGGTAACTCTAAAAAGAAATAACTGAAAGCACATTTGGTGTAAGTACAGGTTACAAATTTTCAGTTGCAATTCCTTTCTGTTAGAATATTCCACTTACAGCAAAGCCATGTATTTCTGTGAACTGAGATGATTTTGATGCACTTCTGAAAAATATTTCAGAAAAGAAAGCCTAATTAATCACCTTCTACACTTAGGAACTGGAAACATTTCTTGTGACTGTATGCTGGTCAGTTTGTTTGAACTTGTATCTACAGAGAAGCTCTCCAATTCCCCTTCCCTGTTGGGAAACAGAAACTGACGAGAGCTCCTCCAGCGTAGCAAGGGCAGACCTTGCCTTATCCTATGGCATTATTTTGTAGCCCTCACACAGGATTTTACGGATTTCACAGGCCACAACTGAGTTCTCCTTGCCCTTGTGAAACCTGTCACCTCTCTTTTCATTATGCAGAGAAACAATGGGGAAAGCGTGGACCATGTGGCAGAAGTTATGATATTCCCAAAGGAAAATAAAAATGATGCACTTCTGACAATGCTTGCCATTGCAAGTAGCAGGGCTGCCAACCGCATTCCCATATTCCTAACACCCAAGCCTGTGTTAGTGGCTTTGGGGAATGCAAGGCCAGATTTCCTGGAAGCATCCTTCCTCCAGAGAGCACTTCAGCAGGGAAAGCGGACAGCAGAGCTGCATCAATTCTGCGTGATGCTACTTATCCATCTGATACCAGAGGTGCCACTCTATCCGCTTGGTCATACCAAGAGTGGGTCAAGTGCCCATCGAAGGCTCTGCACGCCGATGCTTATTCATGACCCATAAGACTGATCCTACTTCTCCCACTATACCTGAAAATACATTTTCGATCTATTTTTCAGACAATAAAATTAAACTATTTCGCATTAGGCTACAAAGGCTGGCTAAAAAGTGCACTGAAAACACCAGTACTTGTAAATCAGTCTGTCCGATACGTAAAGGACTGTAGTCATTGTATTGAGTGAGACTGACAGAAACTTTGCAATGTAACTCCAAATATTTACCAGTGGTACTATTCTAAAATAATAATAAGAAACACCAAAACAAAAAATTACCTTTGAGAATTAGCATTATGATGTATTTGATATTGTAGGGCTAAGTGTGTTGAGATTGATGCAAGTACATTTAAGGGCCCAATAACCATTTGAATTACACCTATACTGTCTATTACTGTATTTTTAACATCATTCGAAATAATAAAAATAGCCACAGTATAGTAGCAGCATTGCTAAAAGAGGTGATAGAAAAATATTTTCTCTTTAATTCTGTCTGCCTCTATGTTCTTTGTAGCAGGAAATTTTTCTATCCGTCTTGGTACAGCCATTAACATCTTTGCAGCTGGTCTGCCTCTTTTAGACAACAATGCAACAGCAAGAGAAAAAAACGGAAGACAAAAATGTGGACATTAAACTGCTAAAAAGCTTCTGGATTTGGGGTCAGGAGGAAAACCTGTAAATGTCTTAAACGTATTTTTGAAGATCAGTTATGGAGGTGTCTCTTCTTACTCCTATGCATTTCTAACATACCTAAATAACAGATGAAGACTGCTGCTGAAGAGAAGCAGGGGTCATGTGCTTGATCTGCAGTGCTACCCAAATCCCGTCACAGCTGTCCCCTTTCCCTCCCTATCTTTACAAAACAGCTGCTGAACTCTCCTAAAAGCTCCCCGCTTCAGCTTCACATATTCCTTTCCTATCTGGCACACTACCTTCTGCTATGATTTCCAAATGTCCTCTTGACACACACTTGTGCACGTACTGCTGCATCTGCTACTAATTAGGGAGGGATATTTAGCCTGGTTTGAGAATGAGGCTCTTCAGCAGGGAAAGGAAGCCTGCAAGTTAAAAACCCCTTTTCACTCCATTTCTATTAATTTTTATACACACTGAAACAGAAAGAAAAGAACCTGCGAACCTTCTCCAGAAGGCCAGCGTATCTGTGGAAACAGATTCAGGCTTCTTCCCAAGATGCCGGAAAGTGGTTTCTTTTGCTTTCCTTTGAACTCCCAGTCAGACTGGCAATTTTCCACATACCTGTCCATGACGGACTTCTTCTATCAACGGCTGTTAAAACTCTGTCTAGGCTTGCACAGACTGAACAAAAAATTCATACTGCCTAACCCAGCCAAAAATTATAGTATGTCGCTGTGGAACAGAAACAGCAGACAAAGTTCTCAACACGTCAGCAAATGTGCACAACAGACGAGAAAGCCCTTATAACCTACACTAATTTCAAAGGCTTTGCAAACATTTCAGAGCAAAGGAACAGGATATTTAGTCCCAATGAAGTGCTGTACTAAATTAAAGCACATTCCTGTGAGCATTAAATCAGTAAATATGGTGCTGTTCATGCCACAACAACACTTCCCTAAAGGACAGGCACATCAAAGTATAGCATCTATCGTATTCAGCAAGTTTGTACCCTGACATGCAGAATGGATTTCAATATCCACAAACAACAGAAAGATGTGGTCATCCATGTAACAGTTAGCAAAGGCGAGATTAATTTCATTCAGTTTTAGATATCCATGATGTACATAGTACAGTCAGCAATCAGTGGAGACAAACAGGTGCAACTAACTTTTTATGGACATCTGCTTTAGGATGAGCTGAATCACAGCTGAAGCGTGCCAGTCTTTCTTGCGTTACTGTCAATCTGTCTTCTAAAGCACCTCTAGGTACAGATGTCTAAAATGTCCCCAAAAATGCTAGATAAGGAAGATTTACTTTCAAAATCCAGGCAATTTGAGTCCCTCGGTGACAACTTTTTACTGCAGACAGTGGACAGGCCAACTGAAGGAAATGCTCTGCAGGACCTGCAATTATGGAAGAGCTGGTGGGGAACACTGAAGATCTCCAGCAGCTTCAGCTGTGGAGACCATGAGAGTTTCAGAACAGGTGGAGGCAACAGAAGTTCCTGTATGGGAAATTCTGGTTAAAGACTGTTTTTTTCCGTGCAGTGAGGGTGGTCAAGTACAGCAACAGATTTGCCAGAGAGTTTGGGGAGTCTCCATTGTTGGAGACATTCAAAACTTGACAAAGCCCTGAGCAACCTGATCTAACTTCAAAATCAGCCCTGCTTTCAGCAGGCTGTTGGACTAGAGACCTGTAGAGTTTTCTTCTGATTTAAATTATTCTGTGACCAAACAACTCCATGACTCAATAGGGACCACGCAGAACAGCTGCTTAACTGTTAACCAAGCAGGTTGTGGTTCTTCAGTTTAATAATGCAGGGTTCAGAGATTCAGTTTTGGATGAAAACAGTAATATTTGGAGATGTGGTGAGAACTTCTAGGGCTTTTCAGGAGCAAGACTTCCTCACAGAAAATCACTCCTGATACATCTGAAGACCCAAGATGATTTCCTCCCTGCTGCTGCAAAGGAACACAAAATTGGTAAACTCTAAAGAAAAAAGGAAGACATTCTTACAGACTCTGCTCCTCTTGATGACCCAGCATTATGTGGCTTTCATGGTACACAGCGTTTTTCAGACCTTCCCTGAGTCTGATTTCTCTTGTATTGGCATTCTTACCATTCCCCTTCTTACTTCAGCTCTCTTTTATGCATTTTTAGTCTACTCCAGCCATACTCTGCTGTCCAGTTCATTCTCAACTTGAAGTGCAATACTAAAAATTACTTTATTTACGCTCTCTATACTCATGTGAAGATGAGATTAAAATATTCAGGTGAATATGCAAAAAACACATAGTTGACACACACATATACACACTCGCTGCTTCTGTTTCCATCTAGTGGCCAAATGATGTTCAATTTTTCCTAACCTTCTTCCATACACTAGTCTTCCTTTTTGTACTATACCAAGGAGTTTTTATGCCGTTCACAACTGAGCTAGAAAACAGGTATTTGTGGAACAACGTATGAAATTCTGCTGATTCACTGCAGGCTTTTCACCATAATAACATTTGGAAACGGGCTTCTTAGACATCTGGCAGCAAGACTAGGAAAATGATAGCTGCATATCTCTAAACCCACCAAGAGTGTTTCCAACAGTAAATCTTGCCATCTCCCTGGAACCTCTTACTATTCCCCACAAAAGAAAACAGATCTGGAAAACATTATTTAAAATGCTTGTGCGTAAAAAATGGTGCCACTCATTAAGAAGGAAAGGCTGTAATAATGAGAACTCTAAGTCCCGTTGACAAATCGAACAGCTTATCACGTCCAGGACAAACATTATAAGTCAACAATTAGTTTCGACAGGCAAAGAATCAGGGGTCAATATACTGATACAGAAACAAACATCTCCAATTTCCATGACAATACTGCCTGTAGATTCCATTTGCGTATGCTTGTAAGATCATGTCAAGGCATCATGATCCTGATGGACTTACACCATGACTTATTTTCAGAGTGGAACATGTCTACTTTTTAGAGAATCATCTTAATAAAGATCCTTAATCATTCAGCAAAGTGTAAACAAGACTGTCCAGCTTGTGACTGCAGAGAGAAAGGTCAAATTGCAAACTCAGCGTGGTGAGAAACTTACTATTTCCTAAACCTGAACAGAGTTCGTTTGCTTGTTTCTGGAGGCAATCTAGCTCAAAGCATTAATACATTTTATGTCTTGCAATCTAAACTTCAAAATTATAGGAATGGGTTCCTACGCTGACTGTGGTACGTGTAAAGCTCACATACAGAGGTTTGGATATTCCGCAAATAAAAATACTGCCTGCCTTGCTGTGATGTTGTTTTATGTTAAAAATATATAGTTGCTACAAATTCATTTCTTCCACTAGAAAAAGGGTAAAATACTTCTTGCTGGAACCCATTCTGCATTCATACACAGGGAAAAGTATCAGCCTGCTTCACTTACCCCACCTTTTTCCAGAAATGTTCTATATTCAGTTCACCTTTTTTAATTGCTCTAGTCTTCCAGTATCTTCTTTGTTTGCATTTCCACATTTCACTCAGCGAGCACTGAGAGCCACAGATCTGGCAGACTTGGTGTCCTTCAGCACAGCATACCATTTTCTAGCATTAGCTTCCCTGAACCACTTAACAGTCCTGGCAATTTTCACCTAGGTAGTAAAATAAATCCAGGAAGGGCCTTTAATTTTGAATGTTCTTGGGTGCAAAGGGTTCTCTGTTCCTCATAGAATGAAATTTGGGCCTAATAGCCCCACTTAATCCTTTGAAATGTAGATATTCTGTCAGAGATCAATAAATTACATTTATAGGACTTCAAACTGCAGTCCAGAGCACTTGCGAAAATTTGCTCCTACAAGTATTTAAATACTTACACAACTGAAAATCCGTAAACTCTGAAGGTTGTTCTTTCAGAATACAGATGTGCTGTTCCTACCTTTCAATTTAATACATATCAGATGATGTAATTATTGTTACAATTACTAAAAGAGTACTGCAGCCTGTGCAGACTTATCTACATACAACTTCACCATCTACAGAGGGCTTACTCTCTGTTCATGAAATGGTTGGGTAATCAGGTCCTCAGTAGAGGTCACCTCTGACCACCCACCATCTCAGCCTGTCTGGGATCACACAAGCACAGAATAATTCAAATGGGAAGTCTCTTTGATGGCTATCTAGTTCACCTTCAAAGCAAGGCTAAGGGCCTTGCCCAAGCGCCTGTTAGGTATCTCCACAGGCAGGGTTCTTGCAGCCTCTCTGGCATGCTCCAGTGCTCAGCCACTTGCTGGGGAAGAATTTTCGCCATATGTCCAAGTGGATGTTTGCTTTTGCAGCTCGTGACCACTGCCCCTGGTTCTTCTGTGCGTCCTGCCAAGAGGAACGGGCTCAAATTTTCACCTAATTGCCCTTGCTGTACTGATGATGTGTCCCTGCTCACTGCGGGGGGGTTGGACTAGATGACCTCTAGGAGTCCCTTCCAACCCAAAACTTTCTATGATTCTATGATTCTATGATCGCAGAAAACAGAAACCTGACCCCCTTTTCTTCAGGTTAAATAAGCCTTGTTTCTTTAGCCTCCTGTACACCACATGCTCCGGCCCTCCATCCATGTTGTGGCCACTCACTGGATCCTGGTCCATTGTTATGTCTTCTGCTGGGATGTCCCACACTGTAAGAAAATCGAACACAACACAGCAGTATGGAACAGAGGGGAACAATCTCCACCCTTGACCTGCTTGCAATGCTCTCGATAGTGCGGTCCACTGTGTGGCGAGCCTTTAATCTCACCCATCATTCTCCACCTCTTCTCCTTTCCTGTTTTCTCTTCTCTTAGATGGCACTGAACAATCTTTCAAGAAGCACCTGGGTATGAGGATCTGTACAGAGCACAGCTTCGTGAATCCACCATTGTTAAACAGCATGATCCATACCACAACACTTTTTTCTTTGCACATTTTTCGTATTTTTTTCAGGTTTCAGATATCCTTCATATCATTCCACAAACACATCTCTCCATTTCAGAAAAGCCAAAGTATTCTCACAAATTATATACGGTAAATAAGTGAAGCTGTCAAGATGTTACTTGCCAGGAATTTTTAATCTCAGCGGACTAAGAGCTAATAAAGCCTGAAGAGTGATACTAGCTTTACTAACAAAATCTCTCTACTTCATGGTTTCAGTGAGTATCTGAAGTTAAGTAAAACATAGAAACAAACACAGGAGAAATTTTCTTCCACCCCTTCCCAAAACAGCAGATTTGACTTGTGTACACAATGATCTATTGATCTTCCCTTCCATTAACTGAAAAGTCAAAAAAACTTTGTTCACAGTATTACTGGATCATAATTGATCCGTACAGTGCATATTTTAAAACACCACCTTTATTACTAATATAATAGAAAAATGCAAACTCCAGTAAATTGAGAAACCTGGCTCTCTGTTAGGATTTGTTTCCTTCTCTGCCAAGCCACCACGTTCTCAACTATCACATTCCCCTTAAGATGTCTTGAAAACTACTGTTTCTCTGTACCTTTCTTTCCCTCAGCAGTTAAATAAAGACTACACTCATGAAACATGTTTCTGTGATTTTATATTAAATACCTATTAAGTATTATGATATTCTCTAACGGAAGGTCCTCTGTAAGAAGCACACACTGTCGTCATTTTTATCTACATGTACAGTTCTGCTACCAAGTCTGCACTGTATACAAAGACATCAAGAGCTTTCTAAAGATCATTTATTATAACACGCTATACTACTACTACTAAACTGTTTCACTTATTTTAAATTAAATTGTAACACTAGTACAGGCTAGGGATTTTTTCTTTTTAAATTACTTTGCATATTGCCTTGGACAGTTGACCAGGTCATAATCCTCCCACAGCTGTGGCTGGTGAGATTGCTTTAAATTAACAGGCACTGCAAGTAATTATTTGAAGGCAGCTCACCCTGTTAAAACAATGCAGTGATCCAAACCCCACTTTTTTTTTTTCATCAAATGTGCTGAACTTTTATTGATAACTATTTTTTCAACATTTTGGTAAGCTGTACAACTTTGCCTTTAACATAAATGAAGAAATTGGAAAATAAGCCAACTGCACTTGCGTAAGAGTATAAAACAAAGACAGAACATTGAATTCAGTGACTGAATTTTTTCCACATAATTCAAGGAGGCAGAGACAGAATTCGGATTTCACAAGTGACAGCAGGTTTGATACAATTCACTATGTCCTGTATTATCTTTGTGGGTAAACTGTTCAGCTGCTTATTATTGAGAGGAACGAAAAAAAACAACACAGAAACCACCCTAACCTCCAATTCTCTAATCACACAAAACACACTAAAACCTAACAACTTCAGAGAGCCATGCCTGAAGTCTTCTACGTCTGAAGTTTTTCCCTTAGAAGAGTTATTTTCAGTTCTCCACCTACATCAGACGCACCAGCTTGCTGCCAAGAGCCTGTGTTCTTGGACGTGGCTGCAGTTCCCGAGGAGGCATAAAGCCTCCCCAGCTGGAAAAACCTGGCTTCAGGAGGAACTACCAGAAGAGATGCTGAGTGCTGCCCATCCTTGTTCCGAAATGTTCCGAAGTTTTTCTTCTGGTGTTTTTTCCCTCCTTGTTCCCTGCCCCTCCCCCTTCTTCCCCCCAACTGGAATGGTACTTATTTCATACCAAAAGCAGAAAAGCAGCCAAGGACTCCCTCAAGCTGACTAGAGACTTGACTATTTCCAGTATTTTCTGTGGAAATAGCACAAATACCAGAACACAGAGGACATACCAAAATTCTGCACTACATTTCTATTACTTCTGCTCAGTAACTGAACTTTCATTTGGGAATAACGTCTTCAAACCCTAGCATAAGGTTGGCAGACAAAGGAAACACCCACGGAGAAGCAAGACTTTTGAGACCCTCACTCTTTTATTGTTTTGTTTTAAAAATTTGCTGTGTAGTATCTGTCCCAACTCTATTTTTGACCACGTCACTCCAGAAAGCTTGTATCAGGTGCAATAATTAGTATAAAATGGACCAGACTCAACCAGAATTACTTTGCTATTCCGCACACACTGGGATGCAGAGTAAAATTAGCTACACCAGCAGGCTTCTTCCCTCCAGGGTATGGCCTGATGCCATCAGGTAGTACCTGCGCCCAGCACCCCAGCTGCAGCCTGTGAGAGCGCACGTGAGAGACGCCTTTGCTGTTGACACTGTCGGTTCTTCTTTTCAGGACATCGATTTTAGGGCCATCTGAGAATATCTGAGCTTGGGCAAGGCCACACCAAGGAAGACCTCCGCAGAATCTGTTCCAGAGCTTTGCTCATCCTTGTTGGCCTTCTCTGCATTTTTCCAGCTCTGCAGCGTGTTTTTGGGGTGGGGATAAGCAGAGCTGCGACGAGCAGTGAGCTGACCTTCTCAGGGGACAGCCTGCCACAACGGCAAGATCCCAGCTCTGAGTCATAACATTTGGAGCCCATGAATTTCTGTGCCACATTAGGCTTGTTTACAAGCATCGTTCTCCGTTTATTTACAACCAGTATCATCTGCTGATTTATTACCCAGGCACTTGCCTTGCAAGGACTTTCTGAAGCTCTTCAGCTAGCCCATCACAGTTTAGCAGAGCATTGGCAAACTTCTTGTTTCGCCTCTTTTGCAGAGTTGTTTATGAATACATAGAAAAGAACAGGTTCCGGCACATATGGCACCCCCCCTCACTGACTCCTGCTCTCTGTTTCCTAGCCTGCTTGTTCATGCAAGCACTGCCTCCCTGATAACCTCTAAGGGATTAACTTTTCCTTACACAGATTTGGATGGATTCCCTCTTACTATGCTCGATTCATAGGTATCCACTGTTTTCTGTCTGCGCACTAGTGATAATTCAAGGTGAAAAAAAATAATCCAATCAATTGCAATCAATCAACTAGATTTTATACACTTCCCTGAAGTGTTGTGCTCTCCCATCTGGCTCTGCTGGTTTGGCTCACTGTGCCTCCTGGTTTTAAGAAAAAGCTGTCAGCCGCCGTCCAGAGAGGACGCTCTGTATCTGGCCCAAGAAATGTAATTTTTTAGTGTTTCTAAACACTTCTATTCACTGATTCTGCATGCAACGCGAAATTAAGCTGGAGGTCTCAGGAAATAACAGAAGGAGGTGAGAACTTACTCAGCAGGAAGACTGAATCCCGTTTCGTGACATGGTGGTGATCTAACCCTGCCCTGGAAAGCATGTATTTTAAACTTCCCATACTATTTCATTTTTGAGGACAAAAGAAGGATTTCAATTTCCACAGCGTTCAACATGGACCATTTCAAGTACAACAAAAATAATCTTAAATAAACATGAAAACACACAAACGGAAAAAAACCTAGCCCCTTCCAGTAAGAAACCTCCCACAATACCAACTACAATGCCCAATATATATTTCTGTCTGCTCTAAAGAGATTTCATTTGCTGTATTTTGCTGTGTTTTATGAACAACAAACTATTTTAAGCTTCTAAATTGCCACATGATTCACACTGATGATAAAAGCCAGTAGAACACATTTGAACTTTGCACACATCCATCTCCTCTTGTTTTTAATGGTTCAGAACTGCCCTAATGTATTTACACAGGTTAGGCAGCTTAAAAAGCTAGAACACAGGAAACCTCTGGGCTAAGCTCAACACGATTAAAGTTCACAGTAATGGATGAATAAAAAACAGAACGAGCTACAACAAAAAATTCAAAACTGCTTTGCAAACCCTTTAAATAGCAGAATTTTGTTGTTGAAAACACAACTAAGTGCAATTTTCTCAGTTATTTAAAAAAGATTGGTTTATTATAAATTTTTCTGTATGTTTCAAAAGGTAAGTTTGGCAAAAGGATTAAATATGACATCTAAAATATGTTCTTATGTATTACATTTCATTTCATGCTTTAAAGTAAACCACACTCCTAAGAATCCATCTTCTTCAGTAAGGTATGTTACAAGGTGAAAGAAAAATGCAGTCAATTAGAAACTCCCATTGTGCCCACGGTTCTACAATCACAAATATAGTATGGCAAATATCTGGGTACTTTTATGTAATTTCAAGGAATTGAAACCAGAGATTTATCTACTTAGAGATCTACAACAAGAAAAATGTTTTAAGTAGCCCATGTAGCACATACAAAATATTAAAGTAACTCAAAAATACACATAATAGTTAGACAAGCTACCTTGGGGATGGAAAAACAATAAAAATTATTCTTCTTTTAAATCTGCTACATTGATATTTCATTGAGACTGATACTTTACAGGATCATTAAAATCTTTTGTAGCTTGAACCGTCTTCTGCTTGCATTTTAATCCATTCTGTTTAACTAATTCTTAGAATTATTTAAGACCATTTTTAAAGAGTAAAACTTTTACAAAATAGGTTTTACATTCACATGCTTCTAGTAATATCTTTTCTTCATTAGTAAACTACTCAGACTGGGAAAGCAAGGTAATGTGCAACAGGCGGCTACATAAGGAGATGTTTAATTTGCTACTTTCACTTTCAGTATTGTTAGTTGTTACTTTCACAAGGCTAGGTAAAGGATTTTAGTCGGATGTGAGATCTCCTGGTTTAAATTAAAACTGTAAGGAAATACAAGTGTACAAACTATAACAATTAGGTGTCTATCACTTCTCAAAATCCCATGATCTATTCATCTGTAGTCATCTTATCATCCTTGAAAATCCAAGTTGACATTAGTACATCCATTATAATAAAATTTGATTAATAACATGTACAGTCTCCATCCTTTCAGGTTAAAAAAAAAAAACACCTCAAAAAAAAAGGGAGAAGAGCAGGGGAGCAACCAAATAAAAGACACCACAGTTAAGGGGTCACTAAGGCCCATGCTCGTGTGACATCTGCGGCTTGTCCTTTATTTAGAAAAGGACCTGTCAGTGCTAAAGGTGCTCACACACACACCACAGAAGTGTCAGACAGGAACAAGTGTTTCCTTGCTGTCCTAAATGATGTTATAATTAACATTTATGTTAATCCAGTCAGAATTTGGGTATGCAGAAGGAATTGGCAGGTTAGACTGTTTTGAAGGCAGGGAGGAAGCCAAGCATTGTACTCCAATGCTGGTGTTTCTTTCTTCTCACTAAACAGTGCCAAATTCACAGTCCAAAGCAAATGTGCAGCTCAGATAGTGACAATGCAGCCTTTTCCACAACATTTCATCAATATATTTTAATGTGCTTCACGCAGATCCGCCCTGAAATGATGGTGGCACCTACACTTAGAAAAGTCCTTGCTCTGCTGACACACAAACACCAAAACAATTACATTTCTTGACCCTAATGATGTTCTAATGCAGCTTGCTAGCAAGCACCTTGGCTTCAATAGCATATCTAAAAGCTTTCAGAAACCAAGAAGCTTGAAAACAAGTCAAATTTAACCTGTCAAAGAGTCTAGAGTCTAGAATTGATATAAGCACCTGCTTGTACAAGTACCTTCCACAAGCGCCTGCTGGTTAGCAGAAACCATGGACCAGTGGCACTCCTTCTCCTGTCCCAGCAGAGACATCTCGGTCACTATCTGCCACCCGGGTCCCTTACAGCTTCTCCAAACTTTTGTCAACTGAGCTGAGATTTTCTAAATCAGGTGTATGTCTCATGACAGAAGTATTTTAGAAAACTTCACCCAGGACAATACAGCCTTTTCTGAGTACAAGAGAACGGGAAAATAGGTTCATAATCCAAAATGAAATACTGTCATCTTTGAAAAGCTCCAGCATTTCCATTTTTATATTTGGATCATATTATTCCATGGGGACAAGGACTGCAGGGACACATGGGCAACAACTACAGAAAGAAAAGTGAAAACCTCTTCGGACTGGTTGTGCCTTTCTGCATGCTGACAGCTCATGAACTGAAGCAACATCAAGCAGTACTCTGGGCATCTCAGCTACTTGAGCACCTCTATAGACAAAGTCTTCCAGGTGCTGCTGACACTACCAAGATCATTAACATTGAAAGCAGCCTTTCATATCTCAACTTGACCATGCTACAAGCAGGAAAGAAACTTATACACACACTATGTGCATATGCTGACACACAGCTTGAGGAGTACATCCAAACACAAGCTCCATTCAGATATAAAAGTGTGGGTGGCCACTGCAGAATTTCCCATGGCAACAATTAGCTATGGGCCCACAAGTCCTTGCCTGCTGGAAGAAAAGCATAGTTTCTGCAAGTATGCAGATTTATGCAGAAAACAAATATGCGTTGGAGGAAACTTCAGTGTTTCCTCTGCTTAGTGGTGGTGTCCCCTACCTCCTGACAAACACACAGCCACCTTGTCCTGCCTTGGTTGAGGAGGCAGCCTGCCAGCTTTGTGAACACTGGAAGAAGAGATAATTTTTTCTATCGTTTTGCTCTGCACAATAAATGCAATGCTGTTGACAGAGGATATTGCACAACCTCAGCAATTTCATCACCATAATATCTGATCGACTCAAACCGATTAAGGAGTTTAAATCCTTGAAGTGCCTTCTTACTTTACAACTAGAGAGCTGGGACACAGATATTAATCAATTTTTCAAGGACACGGAGGAATTTCTCTGGCACAGCCAGATACTGAAAGCTTGTTTCAGACTAATGTTGTTATTACACAGCTATTAGTCTTCCTGGAGTTATGGGGATTTTGCCTACTTTAGGACAAGTAAGTGGCTTTGGAAGCTCACCTGTTCCTGCCAACATGCCTCAGCCTCATCTGAAGCGCTCAGGTTCTTGCCACTCCTTTGCCTTTCTGCTGAGACTGATGACAGGCACGGCTGCTAGTGACAACGCAGGTAACGGGGTAACAGTTTCCTCCAGGAAACAATAAAAAAATGATAATGGTAATTTCACACCAGTTCTGTGGGAGCCATCTACTAACAAAATCAAACCAAACAGGCTTAATCAGTAAAACAAATCTAACTCACTTCTTGGCAGTGAAACAAACACCTGAGAACTCAGGACAGTGCAAGTGCTCTGCAGAGCAGCCCTCCCGACACGTCCCACACGTTGGGCTGCAAGGATGTGAGTATGCCAGCTCTGTTCCTCCTAGGAACATGTCCATCCTGTAGCCATCCCAAATACGGAACAACTTTAATTCCTTATCTATGACCTCAGCCTTGCCCTGATTTAATGGAAGGAGGATTTCTTTTTATGCATTTTTGTAAAAATCACATCTTTCTAACACACTGCATGAAAAGCTACGGTGTATTATGTTAACAACCACGAAATGCTGTGGGACTTCCCCACCTATACAAGAAGTCAGGGCAGCTTACCTCTAGAAGAGTTATGTGGATTCAGGGCTTTTCTAAAAGTAATTTGTTAGGAGACTACAGCAGCTTTTTGTAAACTGCAACCAAATGCATGATGGGGTTCCCACAGCAAGCAGAATAACAGACAGAGACCATTTGTCCTTAAATCCAGGGGTCCTACCAACATAAGCCATATATTATTTTTACTGGTCCCCATTTCTGTTTTTAAAGAGTGTTGAGCCATATACTAATTCTAATATTCTAATTCCTTCAGGGATAGCTACGACTTCAGGAAAAATAATGCTGTTTCTACAATGCCAGTGCATATATGCAGTTATCTTGGGATTACTGGAGATCTCACTTGTATTTCACACGTCTTTGCAAGTTGCTGTGATGTAAAACCCATGAAGTGCAAAGCACTGTCATGGTCATAAGTCATGTTTCTTAAAGGATTTCAAGGGGATATAATGAAATTGAATAGCAAGTTCACAGTTCTCTGAACAAGAAAAAAACAGACGCTCATCTTCTTAAGAAAAATCGCACTTTTGGCCTAGCAAATTGGAAGAAGAAACCTGTTGAATTCCAGTGGTAACAAGATCTCATAACGAAAAACAGCATTTAACAATAATTTACAAGCAAGTCTTCTGTTATAAAGTTGGACAACACAGACCAAATGCTAACTCTGATACATGTAATCCTTGCACAGTCTTTCCTGTAACTAGAACAGCTACTTAAGTCTAGATAAACTGGTGTAGCAGAATATCAAGCCTGCTGTACTGAGGGGGATAAGATAACACGTCAAACTGGGAGCTCTGTAAGGACAATATAGTTATTTTGAGATGGTCAGCACTTCTGGAAAGAAGCCCTTACCTCCTACACAACACCAACTGGAAGCTGTCACTCACTTATCTCAACAAAACATTCATAAGATCGCACCACATGCAAACGTGCCAGATTCTGTAATGCATGTTCCTCCTGGTAAAAAACAAATGTTTCTTGACTTGGGGAAGAAAGAAAGGGCAACACAGAGAAAAACCTACTTCAAACAATGGGCAGCGTCCATGGCCTTGGAAAAGCAGATAATAGCAGCTGGATATTTTGGCCAACCACATTAAATTCTGCTGGTTTTGTCTTTGCTACCTCTCTTAACATGAAGTCTCGGTGAGGAGTGTTCTGCAATATTATTGCAAGTATTTTTGTAGACAAGGATGTAACTCAACTGGCTTGGACAGGAATGGGAGGTTAAACAGTCTCAGATGTGACCGCTGGATACCCTGAAGAGCTCCCAGTGCATCCTTTCAAGAGCAAAGTCTTGCCTTCTACCTCCGTGAAGTATGGCATAATCCAGCCAGGACTTTAATTTAGTTTTGAAACGCCTTAGGTGCATCAAAAGGCATGTGCCAAGAGTAACAGGAGATACCTTGGGTTTTTCTGATTAACTTCTACAGCTTCCTATTGTGCAAATGCTATGGAGTCAGAAAGGAAAGATAGTAAGTTATTGATCTCACACTCATTTCATTATTTGTGGAGCTGCCCTAGATGCAGGTGTTTTTCCCATGAAGGGACTTGATAGATCTTCACAGCACAAAAGAGTTCTGAAGCCAAGTGGAGGCATCCTTGGACAACAGGGCAATTTCTGACTAAAACATATGAGCAAGTTACATTCCAAGTTAACTGAACTAGACCAAGACCAAACATCCCCTTCAAAACCACTGAAGAATACACTGGAGAATGAAACAGTTCACTAGAAAATAAATTATGTTGTTTCTGTGCACCCAGCAGAGTTTTTCCACAATGCTCACCAGTGTATTATACCTCCTTTTTAATAAAACACTCATATTTCCATTGGCCTATGAAATAAATGGACTTCATTAAGCGGTGGAGAATAATCAGACCAGTGACTTAAACTTCCAAACACCTCACTGGGATGAACACTTAGCCTATAACAGAAAACACTTCTGCCTTACACTCCACTCTCAACCATTTCTGGTGTAGAAGCCCTCTAAAACAGATACTAAGAACTTAAAAAGGCATTTATTTTCCTTGCCAAGCCATGAACCACTAATAATTTCCATTCCTTTAACAATTACTTTTAACTTCCACAAAAATACTTCGCTGCAAGCAGAGATCAACCCAGGATATACACAAGTGGATTAAAACCGATGGTTTGAATTAAATCCTACAACAGGATATATATATAGTGGTCATCAGCATTTTCACTGAAGCAATTATATTGAGTATTAACTATTTGATCATTAACAGCAAATAATAAATAGAACATGTTAACATTTATAGTTCTTACCTACATTTGCTTTCCTAACACTTGCAATTTCCTGTTCAAAGTCAAATTATCACATTATTCTTTGTTTTGTGCTTCAGTGATGAAGAAACAGAACACAAATTCAAAGCGTATAATCAGATTATTTTACTCTGCACATGTTCTTGTTTAAGATTTAATGTTTACTAAATGTTAACACTTTTTCCTGTTTTACAGCAGACATGGGTGGCAAACGCTAAGTGCCTTTTAAAAGAAACATGATGCACATTGTGTTTGCCAGCCAGGCATGTACTGCTTCTGGTTATTTTGTCTTTACAAAGCAAAAAACTGGGGGTTCTAGCAGACAGAGATTCAAGGGTAAACGCTGGATCCAAGTAAATTTTCAAATTTGCTTCTAAAGTTTCTGTGTCAGCCCTAAAGCCAAGACACATTGCTAGGGGAATAATAAACAAACAAAATCCCAGACCAAATACAGAATAAACATATCTCCTTTCAGCATGTTTCTCTGAATATGTTCTGGGTAACGTTTAGGGATAGCCCACAAAAGACACACTCCTCAGCCTGGGTGGACCTTCTGTGTTTCCCCCGCCAGACCGCACTCCACCACTCCAGCAGCGCAGTGCCGAGTGTTTGCACGAACGGACGTGGGCTTCCCACAGCCCCCGGAGGGCTCCTGCCCACTCGCATCCTTCTCTTTTGCTCCCTTGGCACCATGCAGGACTGCACTGGTTTCTGTCCCATCCCACCATGGTGCTTCCCAAGAAGAAGAGACCTTGTGGGTTTAATTTCTACTTGTACGATCTGTAGAAGTGAACTATCCTTGCACGTTTCTGCGGTGGCAGCTGATCATTTGTTCCTTTGTTTCCCCTTTTGATTAATTATTAATCCAAGAAAATCCTTCCATTTTATCCTCAGTCATTTTTTAAGTAACCTTTCCTACAGTGTTGTATCAAAAGCTCTCTGAAAATCCACATTATTGTCTGTGTGCATGCTGAAATCTTTTTGTGAGTCAGCAGCTACGGATGACAGACCCTGCATCTGTTGAAAGCAACGTGACTTACACAGACTCCCAAATAGATCACATTTATGGATGCATTTACCAGTCTATGTTTTCTTCAAGTTTCTTCCAACTTGCCTTGCCCAGAGAACAAACTTTCTGATACGTTATTTCCTTATGTCCTTTTTTAAAATTGGTGGCAGGTTTGCTACATCCCACTTCGTTGGTGCCAAGAATGATACAAATGATAAATTCCCAACTACACGATATTTAACAGTTTTCTGCTGCATTCTTTGAAACTCCCATGACAATCTCCTTGACCAACTTAATGAGAATGAAACATGGGTCTGAACTGACATCATGAATGGCTCTTTAGACAATATACCAACTCTATCAGCCTACCTTATAGCTATTCTACACCCCCAAGCATGCAATTACATACTTTGCAAAAGATTTTTGATTATCTATTAAAAAAAAAAAAAATCCTGTATGTCAGGAAAAAGAAAGTCTTCACTGCATTATGCAAAAAGAATTCAAATTCCCTAGCAGGGTCACAGTTCTCTAGAAGGTCTGCAGAAAACTAACCACTGCTGTTACTACTTAATTTTAAAGCATGCTTCTACAATGGGTAGGAAGAGAAAGCAAAATAGAGAAACTTCTGCCTTGTGAAGTACCAGGGCTTCTTCCAGAATCAGAAGCTAGAGTCCCTACCCCTAGTCTGTAGCTCTGCCTCTCACCCACAGCACCATCCCTAGGCTATTCTTCTTCCATAGTTCATTCTGAGCACCTCTCCAGCAGCAGAGAAGTGAAACAGCCTAGGACAAGCATTTTTATTCCCCAGGGGGAACCTTGCCAGAGCCTTGCTGTGGAGGGCCACACAATGGCCAAGCTCCACAGCACTATCCCATTCCCATTCTGCTTTCCATCATCCCTGGAAGTAGATAATGACCTGGGTACCAGTACTTTGCTGGAGTGTAACAGGTAAGACTAGGGGAGCAGCCAAGGTTGGAAACAAGAGACCAGGGGACTTTTTGGAGCCCATATGACCAAGAATTCTGCCAGGCTGGACCCAGCCATCCTTCAAGTTGAGGCTCCAGTTCCCGAAGCACCCAACTGTGCTGGAAATACTGCTGCAACCCTGAGAATCATCTGGTTCTGCTGAGGGTGGTGACCAGCACAAAGCTTTCAGTCACTCTGTGTCATTCAAGGATGCCATCTTGTGAACTCCCACTCTAAAATGTTTCTCCTTCACTTCTGATCCCTTGAAACAGCTGAACTGAACATGTAGGTGAGCTGAAATATTGCTGAGGTACACGCAATGCTCCCTCATTTATACTGTTAGGAGCCAGGTCTGTTCAATGACAGCTCTCCAATTCCCAGTCACGCTTTTATTCTGTTTCCAGTCTGATCTGGACCGTCCCTTCTGAAGAGCACAGCACAGAAAGTAAAGGTGCAACACTGCAGACAGCCTCTTGGTTCTAAAAATCTCTTGTATTTTAAATCAGGCAGTACAGGTTATTGCACAATAACTGCATCATTGTTTTAATTAATGAAAAAATGTTACCCCTTCCCATGGTCATTTCATTGTACACTATGAATGTGCAGTCACAAGGGTTTCTTGTTCTTTTTTCCTGTGGCGTTAAAAGCAACTTGCTCTGTGTGTGCTCCACTGCATGAAATCATTCATTGTATCTCATGCAATATGCTTTTATGATACGGATCAGTGTTTATTTGCCTGAGCTACTTTTCCTTCCCCTGATGCACAGGCAGTTTATTAACTGAGCTCATTGGGCTAGTACAGTAGAAACTGTTTAAATAATTCACATGAAATAAACACCTACATTTAAAATATCAAAACACGACTCAAGTAAAAACTGTAACTAGGGATTTTCTCACTTGTTAGCTTCTTAGATCGTGGTAACAAACGGCCGTGCTTGTTTTTGCATCATTTCCATCAGCTGATCTTCCTCTTTAAATACATAGACTTAATTGCATGTGCGGGCAAAATCTCGCATTTCAAACTGGCCTCGCTGCTTCTCCCCCAAAAGCAAGCCACAAGTGGCTACTGTCAGCCAGCATTTCTGTGTGCAGCTCAGCCCTGGTACAGGAGGAACAGTTCTGGTTCACAGGAGGACCGGCGCGTGTGCTGGTGGCTCGGCCGCAGCCTGTGGGTCTGCCTGGGAGAGCGAAGGCATACGCTGTGATTACAAGCTTTGCAGGTGAGAGGCAGAACGACTGACTTCACCTTCTGAGTAGACCTGGCACTAACTACAGAGGTGTGGTTAGTTCTTGTCAATAACCTAAAAACCCAGCAACTAGAGAACAGCAAATTGGTGAGTTTGTGTTCAAAAGAGAAGAAAATACTATGGCAATTAAAGAGCAAGAAGGAAATATACATGATAGCAGCAATGTTACAGATAACAGAGATAACTGGATGGGATAACCATTGCATGTACGTTACTTCACAGTATGTCTGACTGAAGCTGATTGCTCATGAAGTGTTTTTGGCAGGCTTGTGGGTGAAGATATGCAAAGTCTTGAAAGTCTTCAGTAAACGCTGGAGTCACAGATGCGGTTTGGAGGAAAGGACGAAGCAGACAAGTCTCTGGCAATCCAGGTTAGCATTGGATCTACTTAGTTACAAGCCTAAACGCAGATTTTTATGGGCATAATTTAAGGCTACTATAACTGAAAATTTCAGCACTACGTTTTCATTTTCTGTGTCTTCTTACAAAATATAGGCCTGTCTATAATTCATTTCCAGCATGTATCTTCCCCTTTTAGAAATCCCAAATCCCTTCCTGTTAAAACACCAACACAGAAGAAAGACAAGGTCAAATCCTTACTTCTCCATGTAAGAGCACAGATAGTGTCATACTGGCCCAGACAAATGGCTTATGTGAAATATATACTACTGGCTGGGAAGCAAGAGCAGTAAAAGTAACTCAGAAGTGCGCAGACTCCAGGTCTTCCCTTGGATTTTTCTGCTAGCCATCAAAGCCATGCCTAATCGCAATGGAAAGTGATGACGGAAATACTACTTCGCTCTCTGCCAAAATGAATCTTCCCTCCAGCCAAAAGGACTCAGCCAGATCAGAGTGGTATAACTTACACTTCCCTGTGCCAGGCTTTCCGATCCTGGCTCCTGGAATGGCTCTATAGCAACTTCTTCTACATATCGGAACATATTTCTTGCTCAGAAACCCTTAAACTTCTGGACACAGGGCAACTATTCTCAAGGCTTTGTCCACAGGTAAAGTTTTAAATCTGCATTCTTGACAGTTCTGCTCCTGTGCATGCAAACCAGGATCCACTAAGCTGATGACAGTGTTGAGCTTTTCAGGTTTTACTGCTGGCTCTGCTTTGGCTTGTGTTCCATATTTAGATAGCTGCACATAATGGAGAAAGTAGGTAACACAGAGCAAGGCCATAGCAAAGATACACCAGTTACGAGAACTGAGAAGATCAGCACAATGAACAAATGGCTACCAACTATATTATCACACTACTGTTTGCCAAGAGGAGGCAAGAGAGTTTGCAGCTTAAGCTGAGGAAGATTCTGCCCTTTCTCATTATTTTTTCTCACTTTCTAACAAGATTAGTATCGTTATGCAAGCAAATATGTCTGGTCTTCCTGATCATCAAAAAAAGTTGTTAAAAATAAAAGAATGCCCTTCATGGCTTGTCACTACACTGACTGCAAACTATAAAATTCGAGTTAGCCTAAATCAGAAAACATGTTTTCAGCCAAGACCCCACACAGCTATTGATCTTTTTTCTGAATATTTCAAGCCAAGCAGCGAAGCCCATGGCACCTCCTGACTCTATGAATGGATGGACAAATTTCCCTTTCTCAGCAGAGAATATGCTGCAATTCAAAGGCACCTTCCTGCTTAGACTAAGAATTCCTCTGTGTGTCACAAAAGTCAAATCCATGTCTTTAGACAACATTCGTCTACTCCTTAGCTTCATTGTGACAGCAAGAACCCAACTGCTACCCCGTCAACCCCGTGAGAAGACCTCTCGCCTCAGCTGTAGCAGAAGACCTCCAGCATGCGGCTAAGCAGCTATGACACTATCCAGAAGTAAGCATGCAGAATTATTCATATCCAAACAAGGCAGTTATAAGGGTGAGGCTTGGTGCAAAATGAAGACACCTATATTTAGCTCTCTTTATGCAAGCTAGAGCAAAATCCAGTTGCCTAAACATCTGTAGCTATCTCACTGCCTAGGATATTCTGTCTACCTTCCAGCCACTGCTTCAAAAGCCACAGATGTCCAACCTACAAGTCTCAAGCAGATTTTTTTGGTACCTAGAGGACATCCACGTGATTCATATATGGATGAATCTCATCTTTAGGTGTCCAGTCTCCCAACAGGCAATGGAGAGCTAGTTCCAGTCCCCAGAACAAAGAACAGCTGATGGAGTTGATTTAATTGCCTAAAAACAGATGTTCAGGTACGTATCAGATGCCTGGCCTTAAGCTTTATATAGAGCTCTTTAAGATTCTGACCATTCCAGAATGATGCAGATGTCCTGAGTCATAGCTGTGAGTCCCATAAAGACGTCTCGGGTGCCCAAGGGTGTGTTTAAAGACACTAAAGCCCTATGCATGCGTTACGGATTCAGTCTCCAGCTCTACAATAAGGAGCTTTGACATCCGGTGGACACCCATACTTACATGACTTTATCTGGATATGTTTTGCATGCAAAGCATTCAAGTACAATAAGTGAGCAGACACCCGCATAGTAAGAGGACATTTTGATGGAAGTAAAAATTACATCTGATACATCTCAGAAGGAAAATAATTAATCCTACTTTTTATATAAAAGTGAGGAAAATAGAGCATTTGAGCATAACAGCTTCACACAATAATTAAAAAAAGTTGTGACTGAAAAAAAAAATTTATTTCTAAAATCAGATTAGATAAAATGAACAATAAATTCAGTCTTGTAGTTCTCAAAATTATCATTGTACAAAAACAGTTCACTCAAAAATATTTTTATTGTGCTATCATTAAATATGAATGCCTTTAAACCTGCTTCAGAGGATGAATTAGCATAGCTGTAACAGTCTGGAACGAACTTTGATCCAGTATAAAAAATGATAAAAAACATTTCCCACTTCTTTCCACTGAGAAGAAATTAGGTTTGGAACTGCTTGAGTTTATGTATTGTTTTATTAACTGGGACTAATTCCCAGTTTATTCCTCTATGTCCTTAGGTGACCTACACTCATCAGTTGTACAGAAGGAACAAGCAGACAAAATTTATTTTGCTTCCTGAGCATTTTGCAATCTGTGTCTGGAGCAAATCGCCTCAACCACTTCTGATGTCAGCAGGTATAGTAAACCGAAACACCCAGGTGTATTCTGGATATATATTTGAAACACCACAGTTACATTAATGTAAATATCTCAAACACAAATTAAGTGTGTATATGAATATAAGTTCTTACTTTTTTCTTGAACGACAACTAATATTGCACAGATGTAGGTGATCCAATCCTGAAGCAGTACTCTTTCTTGTTCATGTACCTAATTAACTACATTAAACTAGACTTTCAAAATCAATTCCCCACCTTCAAAGCAACCTAAACTCCTAGAAGCATAATTTCTGTTGACTTAACAAAAATGTTTTCATTAGCTGTGAATATGTGCCTTACGTTTTCCAAGCCCTAGGGCACAAAACCTATTTACCTATGGAAATTAAACACCTATCAGAAATTACCTTCATGTTATTGTTGCCTTTATACTTTCTTCCTACCACTGCCTCTGTTCTGCCCTTACTGTCGTGTGGCAGGCACCTTGAGGACATGCACAGCGTGTGGGTCAGTGTCACGTAGTTGGAGGCTCCAAGTCCCAGACCTTCTCAGCTCTGAACTACACTCGAAGACCTGGTGCAGCAGACATGCTTGGTCACACTTTGCATCGTCACCTCAAGATGGTGGGCACCCCTGTCACTTCACACTAGCCACCGCCTCAGTTTAAGGAGACAGCAGGCCAAGGTCTTTGCAAAAGGAAAGCATGAAAATGAACTAAATCAATGGAAAGCCTCCAGCAGAACTTGGCACCAGCCTGGAGACAGCAAATGGGTGACTAAATGTTCAATATTGGTCTCGAATGCAGTGCAGTTGCCTGGCCAACTGCTGGCCTCACACCCTCTCCAGCCAGGAGAAAACACGTATGGGATACCACCATGTGCCAAGGGTGGATCTGGCCTCACGGCACGGAGCCAGCCCGAAGCACAGGCTCTTGTAAGGCTGAACGTAAGCTTCACTTACTTTAAAGACATAAAAGCCTTCCATGTACAAGTCAATATTACACTGTCTCAGTAACATGCTTTGGTGCAAGATTAGCAAGTATGTGTAATTTTTTAATGTATTGCCAGAATAAACACAATTACTGAAGTGGATTTTTTAGGGAACCATGACACTGTAGAGCCAGTCCCTCAGGCAATGTACCACATATGGTACAGACATTGAGCACATCTAAGTAAGTTTATAGGAAGGCCTCAGCAAGACCGTGCTGGGCAGAGCTCTACAAGATTGTCACACCATCTGAGTGGGGTTGGTGCTCACAAGAACTTTTGCGGATAAAAGCAAAGGACAGGCTGAAGGAGCTGGGCTTGTATAGCCTGAAGAAGAGAACGCTGGAAGGGGATCTTATAAATGCCTACAAATACCTTAAGGGTGGGTGTCAAGAGGATGGGGCCAGACTCTTTTCAGTGGTACCCAGTGACAGGACAAGGGGCAATGGGCACAAACTGAAGCACAGGAAGTTCCAGCTGAACATGAGGAAGAACTTCTTCACTCTGAGGGTGACAGAGCACTGGAACAGGCTGCCCAGAGGGGTTGCGGA
>Ga0065711_1030753_pt1 | contig 31546 bp, 18 predicted proteins | sample Hoacrofraction12_FD_59098 | JGI IMG/M metagenome (GOLD analysis project Ga0065711, IMG submission 59098) | Hoatzin crop microbial communities from Cojedes, Venezuela - Epithelial fraction 12 v2 (version 2) | ecosystem: Host-associated > Birds > Digestive system > Esophagus > Crop | place... | reverse complement strand
CCGCCCCGCGTGCAGCCCGCCGCGCGGCAGCGCGGGGCCCGGGCCGGCAGCCACGCGAGCGAAGCGCCTCTCTCGGTTCTGCGGCCGCAGCTGCCCGGGCACGGGTCGCTTCCCGCTGACCCGCCAGAGCGGAGAGCAGCGTCTCAGGGAGAGAGGTGGAGACACGTCCTGTTCCGGCCGAGGGCTCCGTCTCCCGGGGGCACACCGCGCCTTCCCGGGCCCCCGCACCCGGCCGGCACGGGGGCAGGCGGCGGCAGCGCGGGCTGAGCGCCCCGCAGACCCCCTCCCCGAGATTCAGCGGCCGCCAAGGCAAAGGGGAGGGTAGGAATTAGCCACAGCAGATGATTTGGAAAGGAAGTATGACAGCTTCAAAACAGAATTTTTTTTTTTTTTTTTCCCGTCAATCTGCTCTGTGTGTTAATGAATTTCATTTGCATTACATAGCACGCAGTTAAGCAAGTAGGGTTAAACCCTCTCACAGGTAAACGTGAATTCAAAATGCTAAAAGAATCTCATTTGACCTTTACAGGGCTAGAATTTAAGCAGTCAAATGCTTGCTCTCCACACGCAAGTATGCACTTTATGTATTATCTACCTGATTTTTATCCTGATAGACCGTAAGGGCTCCTAAAGAGCCATTATAGATTATTGTGTAAATCCTTCTTTGTTCATGGACTATTGACCCGACAGTGCATTATGTCCCTAAAGAAGTCTTGGTAGTCCATCATGTTAATCCAGCTGCAAGGTTAGTGCACGATGTACGGAAAATCTTTACATAATTTTCAATGAAATTAAATAAGAACTTGCCTGTGCAGATAATTATGCTCCACAGCGAAATAATTCAGTATCAGAGATAATGCAGGGTATACTCGCATACAGAACATTAGATCGTGTTATGAATTACACATCTGTGTGTTTCTTATTAAAATTAAATTCAGGCTGTGTAATGAAAATAGTTGGAAGTGGATGAAACTATAAGCTGAGCTTCAAAGCTAAGATAACTACAGAGATTTTATTTTTAAACAAATAATTTTAATAAAGAATATGTTCATTTCAGATATTAGTAAGCAATTTGAGCAGAATTTGGGATATAGAAGACACTTGAAAAAACAGAAATCATATTTGTACTTCAGCTCGCAGTGACTCACAGCTTATGCCTAAATGCAACACTTTCCTCTAAACAGAAATTGCACATTGTGACGTAACCCAAAATGCAAAAACCTTTTAGAAGTGCTTACTTCCATGAGCTACGTGTAACTGACAGGCAGCAGACACTTGTCACCTCGTCACTCGGGGCAGAGGCTCTGTAAGGGACGCCGGCAGGGCAGCGGCGAGGGGCTGCCGCGGTGCGCAGGACGCCAGCAGCTGCTGCTGGGTCATCTCGAGCACCCGCCGCGGTCGCTTCCTTACAAATACAGCCCCGCAAAGGCAGTACCTTGGGGTTTCTGGTACAGTTACGACAAAAATTAAACTCTTCAGGGATTCATACTTCTCTCATTTATACGTGTGCTTACCTTTCTCACTGAAACTAACATTTGTGGCTCTAACTCAACTTCACAATTATCCAGAAATGAAGTAAAATCATCATCACAACCGAGCTGAAATCACACTGCTATATTGCCATTTCTATTCATTGCTCCATTACCCACTTCCCAATCAAAATACATTTTATTGAAGAATTTTCACATCTCTTAAAGGAATTTATTTTTTGCGCAACGCAGACGTCTCAGAAATCCTGATTTGCTGAATTCAAATAGCACTTTGCTGCAGACAGTTACTGTTGAGGTATAATAAAATATCCGGATCAAAACGTCCACCAGTTTGAGGGAGAGTTCCTCTCAAACCTAGCGTTTCCAAAAGAGCAATAACATTGCCAAACTGCTGCATAAAACATAGCTTCCTGGCATCAGGTAACGAGATGCCTAACAGTTTTTACAGTAACACTGGACAATAGTTTTACAAAAAGTGTCCCTTTAGGTAAGATTACAGTTTTGAGCTATTGCTCCAAATCAATACAAGGGTGTGAGAGAAGTTGTTTTCACCCAGTAAGCATATGCCGATTACTGGGGTAAAGGAAAATGACGGAGCTACTGGTCTCGGAGGAGACAAGGCAGAAGGGCTGCCCCCGTCCTTCCTCGCTTCATCCTCCATCTCCTCAGGGGACAGCGTGCCCCATGTACCTCCCCACACCTCACATCCCCCGCACACTAGCCCCTGCGGCAGTGCGATCCGAGAGCCATTAGCAGAGAACAACCCGCGCCCAGGGCATAGCGGGGACCCTGAGCACTGGGGCATGAGGGGGCTCCTTATCAATTCCCTCCTCTGCTCACAAGCCAAGAGCCATTTCTGCACCTCTCCACCGCAGGGACGGCTTTGCACTGCGGACCACACACTGCGACCATTGCAGATGAATCTTCAGGCACTGTGTTTCATCTCCCTTGGACCACTCACCAGCGTTTTGAGCGGTACCAAAGGCAGTGAGCTCTGCTTGCAACACGCGAACCCTGTGGGTCAGTAGGAAAATTCCCTTTAGCCTTACATACGCAGCATAAGACCTGACGTAAGACACAGGTATGTTCTCCCTTACTGCCTACAGAAGCAGACCATTAATATTTTACAGATTTCTCATCCTCTCCGTTTCGTGTAATTTATCAATGCCCAACAGGTCCTCTGCCAGCTATACATTAAAACTATTTTCAAAATATTTCATTGTCAGCCCATGGCACCTTCATTATTTATTAAGATAAGGGACATGATGAACAGGAACAGTAGGTAGCTTGCTTGCTTAAATGTACTTTATGAATCCTTTGAATGCACAGATCTGCTAGGAATATATAGCCCAGAAGTATCAAAGAGTCATAGGTATGATTCATGCAAATAATAAAAATATCGCATACTTGCTTGTACCAGCATCATCTGCCTGGGAAGTCCTGCTCTTGAACATATACAAGCAGGACCTCTCAACCCTGTGACTTTATTTCAGGTGAATATAAATCAGAGTCCTAACTGTATTTAATATAGAGTCTATGTTAAGGCTTTTTACAGTATGATGAGTAAACAGTATGAACAGGTAAAATGAATCCATAGTTCATTCTCTCTTCATTATTGCTTTTTTAATGAGGAGTGGTAAAGGTCCCCCTTATGCCCCACAAAAGGATTCCTTTAATTTGCCATTGTCTTCTATCCAGCTTTTTTAAAATTACGTTGTTTTTTTTAAACACCCCCCCAAAAAAAAACAACACTGCAAGAACCATTGTTTGTTGCCTGATTACATTATCTCTTGTTAATTCCTAGAATTATAGCACTTTTTTAGGTTGACTAAAGAGACTCACAAAGTCCACAAATAAACAAAGAAATCGACACATGAACAAGGCAAATTCCCAGCAGAATTTTGAAGCACAGTTGGAAAGCATCAGAAATTCCTCAGATCACTCTCCCACAGCACTACGGAAGCCCCACTCAGCAATTAGCTCAGCGAGGGTAACAGGGAAAAGCTGCTTTCAGGACACAAATCCAGACCTGAACACCCAAGTTTGTAGCAACATGCCATACCTCTCCCTGGGGTATTTGTTGGAATAGGAACTGCAAACCTGGGCTAGGCAGCACCTGCAAGTACAGAGAGTTCTGACACACGTTTCTGCTTCCTCAGCCCAGCCCTGTGCGTCTCTCATCCAGCCCCAGAGCAGCACACCAACTGCGCAGATCCTGCATAGAGAAACATCTTTGTTCTCATACCAGATGGTGATACACTACGAAAAAAAAAAAGCCCCCAAAACACCACGTTCCCCCTAGATTTATGCCTTCTGCAAGTTGGGTTAACAGTGTAGATGCAGATAACAAAGTGGCCTCATTGCACGTCCTTTGCCTGTTAAAGGTCAACTGTCGCGCAGAATCTAAGCTCAGGCTACAGCACCAGGTACTCGGTAACTGTTACGCAGCCCTCTTGCCCATGGGGCTTTATGCCCAGTCCCAAGCAGATGTTTGTTCCAACCCCTGAGTACCAAAGCCTTTGCACAGAATCTGTAGAAAGACAAGTATATTTAACTGGGAAGATTCCCACAGCTCCTCAGATAACGTGGGTTTGTAACAACCCTGCTGGACAATCAGCACCATAATTTTCTACTCACAATTTTCTCCAACAGTTTTAATGTATTATTCTCTAATTAAAGTTGCCCCAGTTACAGTTAAAATTATTTCCTTTCTATAGATGACTTGTTAACTGTCAGCAGAGAAACACTTTTTGCATATTTCATTCTTAAACTGCATAATCAATCACATAGTATAATTTGTTTCCTGGTTGGATTAACTGATATTGTAAATTATTCTACTTCTCTTATAGATAAATATTGGTTTTGGGGAACGCAACTGAACTAAAAATCCATATCTGGTAGAAGGAGGAAAGTTGTATTTACAATCGTCTCATAAGCAAAACTTTATCACATTTTTTTAATCAAAAACCTGATAAAATGGGCATTAACACAGTAGTGTTTTAAGTCATGCTATAATTTATTAATGATTCCTGTCATTATTCACCAGGTCTAAGCATCTGTATGCACAGAAAATCACTTCTTTGACAAGGTAAGGAAAGACTACCACATATACTTATTTTAATCAATCCAGCTGGTATTTAATTTTGTATACATTTCAGTTAAGAGAAATTTAATTTTCCCTCACAAAGATAAGTTTAATAGTAAAATGTAATCGTATGTCCATTACGTATGACATTCAACTCTATGTTTAATAGAGCTTGTCAAATTGAAAATTGCAGTTTAAGACATAATCCTTCATAGGGCCTGTCACATACAGAAATCTGCCATTTCATTTTTATTAAGTTATCCAATAATTTCTTAAGAGACAGTTAAGCTCTAGAAAAGATCTCACCAAATTACAGGAGAAAAGTTGAGTCTGCATTAGTCAGAGTCTACATTCAGAAGAGCTCACTTCAGCACGGGAAAAAAATCTACAGCCTGGAACACGATGAGTGTTGTGTTCATAAATATTAAATTGTAGAAATACTTACCCTCAAAGGTGCAAAAATATTATTTGCTCTTAAATCACATTCAGCATTATAACTTCAATCATTTTAATGTAGGTTTTCGTTAACCCAAACAATTATTATGAACACAGTATTGTAAGAAAATATAGCTTGCAGATTTCAAAATTATCCACTGGTCCTAGCAACTGAAGGCATGATGGAATAAAACAAAACATAGCACGTATGAAAGAGATGTAAGTAACAGCTAAAGGAACAACTTCTTTAAAGAAAGTTGAGCAACTGCCTCCTACCAATGATTTTCTGATGTTGCTGGAAAAGGATACAGAAGTTAGTTTAGATTTCAGTTCTCCTGCAGTACTCAGCTGGATTTACTTGAAAGCAGGACTCAGTATTTAGATTTTGAGGTTAACAGATTGTGTCAAATGTTTTCAGAAAATACTCTGCTAAATAAGGATGCAGTAGTGACTGTGCACATGAAGAATTTAGTATGTTATCACCATGTGCTCTTCTACCCTTTTTTTGGTGCTGCTTTTGTTTGCTTCCTTGATCTTTATTCCTGTACGCTTATTTCTATAAAATCTGGATTTGGATTTTACAAGTTGGCACCCATTTGGATGGGTAATGAAGACCAGGTTTGCGAGCCAGGTCCCTGGCTGGCATACATCAGAATGCCACTGAAGTCAACAGATTAGAAATACATTTGCACTGTGCTGTAACACGCCAACGAACATTCATTTAACACAGAAACTTCCCAAAGACTCAACGCCAAAGTGTATATATTTCCATGAGTTGCACTCAAAGCAAAATCTCGAGAATAAAAAAACCCCAACAACTTTAAATTGCTTTTATTCATTTCTATCTTGCCCTTTTAGGTTGGCTGAAGTACCTGCAACACCAGAGTACAGAGGTAGGGAGAGGAGAAGCAGGTGGTAGCTTTTCTCTCTAGTGATGAATGGAAGTCTGACTACAGCAGTAATGTACGCTATCTCAGTTGCTGCAGGGGTTAGATCACGTTAAAAGAGGAATGTGCAATTGAACTGACAGAAAGTGAATGATTAGCACCGGACATCAGTCATTTGTTTCAAGGCTGTAACGTGGTAGGAAGCTCTGGGCACAGGTATTCATCAGCAGGATTTCACACTGGTTGATAGATCTGTTCTTAGATAATAGAAGTGTTTATGTTGATATAAAAATCACTTTTTTTGTTTGTTTGTTTTTCTTTTCCACCAGCAAGAATTACATTTAGAAACCAAGACTCAGAAAATTTGAAAATGTCAAAAAACCCATATCAGTTTTTGGCCCACTGCCTGACTACCAGTGTAGGATTATTCCCAAATCATTTCACGGACGGTCCACTCCAGCTAACGGTATCCCAAGGGACATCACTTCAGACACTTTCCCACAACTGATGTATAACACTGTCAGAAGCTTCTTGCTGATAATGAGCCAAAACTTTACTTTTCTTAATATCTTCCTGTAACTTCTAGCTATACCCTTGCTTACTGAGCAACTCCTGTCCCGCCTTGGCGTTAACACTTTTCATATACTTGTAGATGGTTATCATACCCTCACTTTATCACTGCTTGGGCAAGCTCTACACTTTCAGCTCTTTTTAGCTTTTATCTTCAAGTCAGTTCCCCTAGTCTTCAGACTTTATGTCACCACTTAGACAGCAAAGGGAAAATGTGCAGAGTTGTGGTATACTGGAAGCAAAGAGTGCAAGGGTATTTGTTTGCGTAATTCTCCATTTCATTTCTAAGCATGCTCTTATTTTGCCTTTATAAGGTCTGGATAAAATACTCAAACTCTGTAAGTGATATTTCTTCTTTATATGAATTGTTCATAAGCAGATATATTTTTTATTATATAGTTTGGTTTATAATTTGAAATTTTTTCAGTTTACTATAAAACATGGATGAAGTTTATAATCATGAGTTGTGTTCAACTGAAAGTACTGAGTATTTCATATTATGCACATTATTCATATACTTTGTCCCTTAGACACAGAATATAGAATTACTTGGTCTTCCGTTTTCACAAGAACAGGGTGTAAGAAATTTGAAAGACATCACTAAATTAAAGATGCTTAAATCTCTTGACTCATACTGTCATCTAAGAATTTTAAAAAGTTACTGGCCACATTTCAGCACAGTATTCTGCAAATTCTTAATTCCGTAGCATCCCTTTGTAAACTTCAACAACCGTTCATAAATAAAAGTAATAGTAAAAAGAAGTAATTTGGATTAATTTTATTTAAGATTTAATGTTATCTGGAAATGTTGACAGTAAAACACTGTAGATTCTAAAGCACAATACGGATATGCTTTGATGTGGTTGTAGGTCAGTTTAGGTCTTGAATTAGACTTGCATAAAATGTGTATCAATTCATAATTGTGAGCAGTACGTGGATGCAAAATCCAAACTGCTGCACACTAAGCAGTGTTGTGTTTAGACGCTTCAATGATGGCATTACAGCCATTAATATTACAGTAGCTGTCATGGAGAAAGGTCCTGAACTGTGAATCCTCGCCAGGGCTCCAGCCAGCCCCTGGGATGCACAGAGTGCAGGCGATGCTCTGGAGGTCTCCCAAGTAATTTTTCACCTGTCCACAGAGCACCATTCTCAAATTTATCAGCCAGGGCTTTTCTCAAGCAAAAACGCGGTGGAGGTTCCTGCCTGGCCCCGCTTGCAGGTGCTCCGGGAAGGCTGCTGGGGTCAGGGCTCGGACCAGGGTCCAGCAGAGCTCTTCAACAGGTCTCCCTGTTCCCACAGGAGAGGCATTCGGGACCTGTCTTAATGGAACACACTCACACAAAAAGCAGAAGCAGCAGTAACAGAGCAGATATGCTTTTGGTGAGCACGGTCTCTGATGAGAGAGACCAGAAAATTACAGTAATCTTGGAAGCAGCTCCCTTATTTTAGTGAACTACATTGGAGAAAGAGGAAATGAAATTTGCATTTATTTTTTTTTTATAGAGTTCAAATCTATCCCTAAACTTCTTGTGCATGTTCATTTGAAATAAGCTTCATGGAAGAGAAGAGAATATACAGAACTTAACCTAAAAAATTCAGATTGAGTTTTTAATATCTTCAGATTGGAAGAATCTATTTGTGATCACACATGTTTCAAGTTGCCCTACTGAAATGTCTAATGGCAAAACATCTGCACGACCTGATCAAATTCTGTTAAAATTACTTGCATCAATGTTATATTCCATATCTGAATATTAGGGTATTTTAAATTACTTTTGTATCCTCATAGATGCTTGTCTACAAGAACCAGATTCTCTGGGGGTTTTTTAATGCGTTTTATATAACAAAGCCCATTTTTCTTCACCATTCCTCCTTTTTCAGTCATTCTCCTGAAGAACAGTTCAAATGCTCTAACTGCCAAGCTCAAGTAAATTAAAACGCTGTCTACTAGTTCCTGAAAGGACAAGGATGCTTTCAAAGAATCCAGTGCTTTGGACAAACATGCCAAAGTAGCTGTATTACAGAAGTCAACATCACTAATGAAAATTGCTTACGGTTCAAGATAAAAGCAATACAACCAAGTAAAAAAGACTTTCCTTTTAAGATAGTAAATGATGTGACTAAAAATAATAGCTGTGGCCACTTTTTTCAGAGTAACATTGAGCTGCATTGTTTCTTCTCATACATTGGTATAAAGCAAGTTACACTGGTACGAAGGTCTGCTGTTGGACTATTACATATAATTTGTTACAAAGACAGTTGTGATAAACATACTGCTTAGTAAATCTAGACATCTTTTACTATAAAGCCAACAAAATGCAATGGACCGAACTTTAAAATCAATGAGGTAAATGCAACTTTTGTAGCACAGAAGCTTATATACACAAGCAGGTCTCAAAACCTTGAGTATTGTAATCTACCTTTAATAGTTATATTGAGATTTCAAGTAAAATAGCTTGCACTAGAGCAGAGTTGGTTTGGAAAGATCATTATAAAATCCCATTATCACTGCTACAAGTTGGACTATTTGTCATCACAGAAGAGATGACAAGCTCAGAAATACTACATTTGTTATTATCAGAAGATAAATGATATTCCATTAAAGCTGCAATACATCATCTGCAAAGCTGCAAAGAAGATATCAAACCTATCAGTACTTGACTTATAATTTAATTTTCAAAAGCTGTCAACTAAAATTCCAAAGGCTAAGCATTTTCATTTTTAAAGTTCATCTTATTTATTTTCCTCATCTGTTAGTCTAATTTTTTGATATGGCAAAAATAACTGATTATGTGCAAGGCATAATTCTTTTTTCTCTTGATTCAGTAATACATCAGGAGTCACCTATGTATTAAAAATATATGACAAATAATAAAGCAAAAGACTAGTGATGAACACACCTTATTTGTGTTTCTTCTTTTATTTTTAAATGCAACAGTAAAGGATGGGTTAGTCTAAAAATATTTTGATTATGTTATATTCCAATTAACATGAAGTCTGAGACTGTAAAGTTTACATTTTTAATTTTGTTTTGTCACCATAGAAAATTAAATACAAATCTATTCAAACTGGTACTTGGCAAATATCTGCTTAGCATTTAAACAATTTTGACATTCTAAATTCCAGAAAAATATTAAAAGGCAACTTGGGCTGGGGACTGACGAGCTGGGAGCAGCTCTGCCGAAGCAGCGCTGGGGTCCCACAGGACAGCAGCCAGAGCCCACGCCAGCCAGAGCGCCGGCCATGAGGATGGCTGCAGTGTCCTGGAGCCCAGCGAGGAGGCTGAGGGAGCTGCGCACAGCCAAGCAGGGGCACGGGTTGCACAGAGGGGCTGTGTGCTCTCTGTCCTTGGGGGTTGTCAGGCCCCAACCACACAGAGCCCTGAGGAACCAGGTCGAAGCCCACAGCTGACTGCTCTGAGCCAGAGGTTAGACTAGACACTTCCTGAGGTCCCTCCCAACTGGAATTATCCCATGATCCTATTCCTACAGCACAAAAATGCAGCAAATAAAAAGCCAGAAGCAAGCCCTGTGTGATCCTGATAACTACCATTGCTCAAAAAATTAATAAAAAAAAACCCAACCAAAAGCCATCTCTTTAAAAAAAAAAAAAAATCTTAGAGCAAAACTCCATGTTTGTGTTTTTGAACATCAATATTGTACAGGACATTCTGTATACAAGTCATTTTTAATTTCAAATATGTACAATCTGAAATTACATGACTGATGCAAATATTGAAAGTAATACCCTATAATTTGATTATTCATTTTATTGTTATTTCAGTGTTACGTAGTTCTTCATATTTCTTAGAATATTTCTGAAGTCAGGGTGAATCACAAATGATCTGAATATTTTTACTGCTAGTTAGGCACAATGTATAATGAAAATATTTAGGCTATTGCCATGTCAATTTTTGCAGTATGTTACTGCAAAGCGTGACTATAAACAAGCTTCAGACACCACTGCATCCTACAATCTATTTTTAAATTAATTGACTAAAACCACTTTCTGAGTGGATATATTGTCTTAAAGTTTGTGCCTCTTCATTTATTAATTTAGCATCAGCTTATAATACCATCAAAGACCTTCAGGTACGGCATTTCCTGGCAGTAAATGAAGGGCAGCAACTGAATGCTGCGAAGCCATTCAAAGCAACTTAGTAGCTAAAAGACATAAATTTGCTCTCTACTCTTTGATCTTTGTGCTCACCGTCGGAGACTGTCCTACCAAGAGAAAAACCAATCCATAGCCCTACCAGCAATTGCTGCTTGGCTTTAACAACGCTCCGTTCCTCAGAGCATTTTCCAGAGCTCAGCAACAAGCAGTGCCCCAGCCCATGCTGGCCACAGGGCAGTTTCACTGCAATTACAGCAAAGCGTAGAACAGAAGTCTAACAAGCTTACTGTAAATGAGGTCCTCTGTGCTACGTATCACAGAAATGTACGATTAAGGATACCAAATACTTTATTTATCAAAGAGCAGAAATGATAGTTTTTTTGGAAATGCTCTTTCACGTTCATGATTCTGAACCGAAAATTAAACTGACAACTATTTTACCCACCCTAATGCCGACAATTCCTGTAACATCACTGTACGCAGGAGGCCACATTTGAGGTGATACATTGAACTTCAACACCAATTATTTTAAATTAACAAAATCTACATTTGGCTAAAATTAGCAAGTGCTAACCTCTAACAGAGTTTTATTCACTCTGCCTGGATCTGTCAGCAGTTATTCTGTTCTTCACTGTTACAGGCAGGGAGGGTTGGTTCCCTGCACCAGACCCAGTTTAACTTCCTTTTCAGCACTGCCACCTACAAGGGAAAACAGTATCTACCAAGTTGCTCTGAAAATGTTGCCTTCAGCGTTGTGTTACTCTGATCACATTCATCTCTGTCCTTTTTTTCAAATTTGATTTTAAATATTTACAACATCATACATCTTCCCCTCCCGAAATTACTAACGAACTGTTACTGTCTGTGAAGCCTGCTGGATGAGTGATGGCCAACTTAAAAGGGAGCATCAATGTTTTATTTGTGAAATATAAGCTGAAAATAGTCTGCAGATTCCTTTTTTATTGATCTTCTACTTTATGGAAAGGTACCTTATGTACTTAACCAAAAAAAGACTCCATTGTGTATTATAAAATATTAAAAACTTTGAAAATAAGGAAGTAGATCAACACGTAATTGTCACTAACTTGAGGTAAACTACAGAGAAACTAAAAATTCAATAGACAAGAATAAAGCGACTGCAGCTGGAAGTAATTTACACAGTGGAAGAGAATTTAGCATTTCTACATTAAAAATACAGAAGAACAATGGGGGAGACAGACTAATGAAGTAAGTAGTTGCAGGGTAGTTTAATAAAATAAGTTTCAAAACCACTTGTGAACAGTGCTTCCACAGTTGCATATGAATTCTGAAAAAGAGTTAGAAAAACAAGAATAGTTTTCAATCGCATCTCAAAAGACAATTGCAAATTCAAATTTGGTACCACCTAATTTTTACACCCTTAATACTGTCATTTCTCATGGTTTCTCATTTTTTGCTGTGAGCACCAACAGAAATCTTGCAGTGACTGCTGCCTGCCAGGGGTCTTAGTAGCATTGCTACTAATTGTAGCTGAAAGACCTATGGAAGTGATTTAAACTGGTGTGCAGAGCCATAGACCAAGCTGTATACCAGTTCAATCTTTGCAAGATGACTGTAATAGTTGCCTGAACACGAGCAGCACAAAGTACAGCTTGAATAAGTGACAAACAGAGAGATACAACCAACAGAACAGGATTAAATTAAAATGAATGAACCACTGCTTGAGTACTGCTAAGGTGAAAAATAAAGGAAAGGCATATAAATAGTAAGCTGAAAAGTATTTCAAGGTGAAATAAGCCTTTCACCTTAAAGAGAGGAGCAGAGATAGTATCAAGGGAGATATCTCAAACTAGACTGTATATAGCAGAGGAATCAATTCAGCTGGTTCATTGGTTCTTTTCAATCCCCACCCTCAAAAATATTAAAAAAATCCATTAATCTAGTTGGACAATATTAACCTAAGTCTTTCAGCTATTATCAATATTACAGAATCACAGAATGGTAGGGGTTGGAAGGGACCTCTGTGGGTCATCTAGTCCAACCCCCCTGCCGAAGCAGGGTCGCCTACACCAGGCTGCACAGGACCTTGTCCAGGCGGGTCTGGAATATCTCCAGAGAAGGAGACTCCACAACCTCACTGGGCAGCCTGTTCCAGGGCTCAGTCACCCTCAGCGTGAAGAAGTTCTTCCTCATGTTCAGATGGAACTTCCTGTGCTTCAGTTTGTGCCCATTGCCCCTTGTCCTGTCACTGGGCACCACTGAAAAGAGTTTAGAATGAGAGAATACAGGTCCACTTTTACTGTTGAATATATCCATATGTAACATAAATGCACTGCAATACACCTACACGTATTCTGCATTTAGGTATACAATACCTACATATACAAAGCTGTCATATGCATCTTAGTGCCCCATGATCCCTCTGCTCCCCCGCCATATAGCGTGATGCAATGGATCTGATGAGCAACATCTGCAAAAAAGGCACTTTTTATTTTATTTTGGCCTGTGAATTATGAGTGCTCAATATTTGAGCTGTTTATATTGAGGCATGCTGTTTTCCCAGTTGGATGAACATAAATCCTAGAGTAATATTTCTAGTAAAAGTAATATTGTAAATTCCAATTCTACCTTTCCACAGACATGTTTTAGTATTTGTTTAAGGCTCACTGTTTACCCAAATGTTTCTGACAATAAATTAATTTGCTAGAATATTTATAAGAAGCAGATGTTCAGCAAACTAATTCTTTTAAAATATTGAACAAATATTCATTTTCCCAAAGCTGAACAGTTCTTCCACGTGAACTCTAAACTGATCAGCAGTATCTTGCCTATGTAGTGAATTAAGGACTAGGTTCATGGCTTTTGTTTTCTTAAACAGAGTAAAGAAAAATTTAAAAAAAACAGCCAAAAAGATGCCAAACTCTCTCTTCTTCAGGCCACAACTGTTCCCTTCCTACAGCAGTATCAGCCTGGAGTGCTGAGGATACAAAATTGTGTAGCCGTCGAAGAGTCTCTGCAAAAGCGTTTTATCAGAGTGAAAGGAGAGAGGAGGCCAAGATCTGCCTGAAGCAAGCTGTCAAAGAGCCTGATGGTGAAGAGCACTTTTAAATGACCTGGGTTTTCTCCAAATTTCTCACGCACAAAAGAGAAACCAACAAAGACTATATTAATCTCCTCCTTCCTTCATCTTTATAGAACACTAGTACACTCCTGCTAACACCAAAGAAACCCAACCTTTGCTGTAGGCACAGCTGGTCTCTAGGTGAAGCTGAGAGTGGCTGGCGGCCGGCTGGGAATGCCCATCTGCAGTCACCCACGCCTATGACCTGCCACGCTGGAGCTCCTGCCTCGCCAGGCATGGCACTCAGACCCCTCCCCTCCCCTGACCACAGTCTGGAAAGCAGGTCTTCCAGTGGGACATACAGACACACAGAGCTTTGATACCATTTCCCATTGTGGATTATACTACTAGTAGAATACTAGATAATAATAATGATTTTTAAAAATTTTAAAACAATGATAATAAAGAATTCATCCTTTTTACAGCAGCTATCCATTCCATGCCTGGATTCCAACTTGGATACTTTTTCAATCCCAGTATTATTTTTAATGTCTTACAAAAACTTAACATCAGGTTTTCCCATAGCAACACTCCATCAGAACCAGAGACCTTACTCATAGTCTCCAGTTCCCATCAGTATCCTGTTGCAAATTCCTGTCTTAGTAGAAACCTGTTACCAATGAATACCTGTCTCTATTTCTGGCTTCTTTTGTTTAACTGCACTAGCAGTCCTTCTCTGTACTAACGTAACATCAACAGCAAAGTCCCTCTTGTGTTAACGTGCTTTTAAATTCCTTCAGCTTTTCCTTGGGGAACGGGGGGGTGGAATCTGCTCTGTCATCCCTCCTAGACAAAAGAATCTGGAGAGTTTGGGCATTTATTTGTGTGTGTGTTCAGAAATGTTTCTTTTCAGATATAGAAAGTAGACTGGAAGCTGCTTTTCAAAAAGATAATGGAGTCGTCAATATCTCAGCCCCCTCCTGCTACTCCTATGCAGATTCCTGACTCATCCTTTAACATCAACTCCGTGTTTGCCTGCAGAGCTCTCATTACCTTTGACATCATTTTTGGTCCCAGAACATCTAATTTGCAACTCTACAGTACACAGATGTGAAAAGAGACAGTACTTGTTGCCTTTGAATTATACAGAAACGAAATCCTATTGTTACTACCTTTTCTCGTCACATTGATGAGAAAAAGAAAGTGATGCTTTTTGTAATGCATCTGTATAACACTGAGATTGCCATCCATTACTTCAAATGGCACTTTCTGTTCCTAGCATAAAAACGGATGAAAAATATTTTTCTTGAGTGCTTAAAATTATGTATTACAAGGTTTCAGCTCAGATCCCAGAACATTTTGTTGCAATCAAAGGAGAAGATATTGGTAGAATAAAAACAAAAGCAAATAAACAATGATCCCTCCTCTTTCCTCCATATCATTTACATACGAAGTGATAAAAGCATCCTGCTGCACCAGGGAATTCAGATGCTTAAAGATACTGACACCTCAGTGGATTAAATTCCAAATCCTTCTGAGCTGGAAGAAAGGATCTCCCAGCAGCCGTTTTGCTGCATCAGCCTCTCTGCTGACTTGGATACTAAGCGTGTGCGAATCCCTGCAGGTTTGGACATCAGTGGAAATCCTCCAGAGGATCTTGTCATCCATATGGAATCAGTGGATGGATTTAGATTATGCAGATAGGACATTTGGAAAGGAATTCAGAGGATTAATTTCCTTGAGGACTTTTTATAGAAGTATTATAACTTCTACTAAAGTAATAGGATGGGATATTGATCAGGAAAAACAAAAGATTTATACTCTGGCTCCAGATATAGAGTGGCTGATACAGTTTGAGGGGGAATTCCTACATTTGTAATCAGTAGATACACACTGGTACTTACACAAACATCCTTTCTTACATTATTTCTCTTCCCCTCCCCCCCAACACACACACAAAAGTACCACCAAAGTAGTAGCTGCATCTCATGATTTTGAGAGCGCTTTTCTTTCAGATTGTATAGAAGAGATTGACAAGGTGTTTCCACCATCAGCAGCTGCACTGTGAGGAGTCCTTTGGTGTGAATATATTGTTCTATAATTCCTGCAATCCATTTTTGATATTTTGGTGCTAGTGTGTGAATTCTCTTGTACCTGTTGCTCATTAAATATCTTTTACATGAAGAATTTAGTTTGAGATATGATGTCTCAATCTTTTGTTGTCTCATTACACAGATTTTAGCCTCTGTTAGCCAGCCACAGAAAAGATGAAATGTACTGTGAATTTGAATCAAATGAGAGATGACAAAAATTTGTGTGACAACTTTGTATAGGTTTATTGTGTGTCTTCTGCAGAGATAGCATCTGTTTCTGTCCTTGACCACATGCCAAGGATTTATTTTGACAAGAAAAAAATCCTACCAGGACTCCCCTCTCCCCACCTTCCCCTCCCCAGTTCCCACAAGATCAGGAACTGGGACTTTCTTCCACACAGATCTAACACTGAGCAACCTGGAAAGGCTTTGTCTTGCAAGGGTTAGGATTACCGTGGAATACATTGAATATGAACCCTTGTTTGAGACCAAGACTACAATAATGCCACCTATTCTCCTCAGAAGTACCACCATTCCCACCAGGTTTTGCCCTCAGAAATATATTTTGAAATTAATAACACCATTAACTTCTAGGTGAGCTTCCAGCACAAAAGTAAAAGCCACCAAAACCCAAAACAAATGCTCAGGGAGTCAGGGAAAAGAATGAAACCAGCTCTATTTACAGCACTTCAGCTAAAAACTTAATATTCCCAGTGGCTATTACGAATGTAAGAGAAGAAATAAAGACTTCTGACTCAACACTAAATGAATGGAGATTCAGAAAAATAGGCTCAAGTAGAGAACTAGCCATGCACACAGCCACCTCATCAGTCTCTTTGGAGGGATGCATTGTCTCCTTTTTTGCCAGACAGTTATATTCATTACTGATTTTCAGAAATATAACAATAGCCATTTCATTGTGAGCTTCAAAAACAAGTCACAAAGACTTTCAAATGCTTTCTCATGGAAGCTTTATTTTCTTTAATGCCATTGTTTCTGTTTTCTAGCTTTTTTACATAGCATGTAATCAAGTACAACAGGACAGGCAGTGGAGGAGGTGAGCCCATGAGGCCACTGTTATTAGAAAAAAGCCTGCGGCTGGAGATACAATAAGACTGAACAGTCAAATCAAAATCTCTACTTTTTAAGGGCTTATGATGGACTAATGACCTCCAGGTTTTCTCATTCCCATGAGCTGAATGACCCTATAACACTTTGGACGTTTCTCTACACGTGCCACTTTACAGAGCAAAAAAATAATCACTCAAATACCACTGTTAAAGGTGTGCTGCTCACCAGTGCACACCTCCGACATCATCTCCATTCACTCACTGGCAGATGCTTAATGTCATCACCAAACTCAGGCATACAGGAGCGTCTGTTCTGCTGAGTTTTGCCTTATAATTCAATGCCAATTATAGAAATGATGGCCCTGCACAGGACAGGGAAGACAAGAGTGGCTAGTCAATTCCTTTAAGTGGGGTGAGGCTGAACTGCAGAATAAACTTTTGGAGAAAGCAAGAAATAAACAGCAGCTTTTCAGGTATTTCGTAGTCTGTTTTCATCACAGAGCTAATAGATCCCTACTGAACCTCAGCTCAACCTTGGAGCGACACCTCTTTGCTGAAACAGCCCTGTATCTTTTCTGAGGCACACCAGCCCTGGAAGCCAAGTCACAGGGAAACAGCATCTGCTCCTTCCCTTGGGTCTTTATAAATGGCAGGGTCAAGCATGAATAGTACCTGAGAACTAATTATATAAAGTACAAAACTGACTACTCTCCTCGAAGCTATCTGAGCAAGCCTGACCCCACATCACCTCTTCTTCTACTACATTTTCCACTCTATTTTCTCTTTCAAGGGTGGCAGGAAAAATAAAACAAAATATCAACCAAGAACCGTGCATAGTTGCAAAAGAGGGGAAAAGATTTTGGCGTCCCTGAAATGAATGTTAACATTGCATGCCACACAAGGTAAGTATTGATAACTGATCATGCCCACTTCTTGCTTTAAAATATATAGTAAATACATAGCAGAGATTATCTAAGCTGCAAGGGTCAGACAGAAACTATCTCCATATGTGTCAAACCGGCACTTTAATAAAGAGGATATTATCATGTCTTAAATAAACATTACTGCAAAAATGATAAATTGGCACATAGAAAAAACTGCTCAGCTGAACCTTTTATTGGAAAAATATTCTTATTTTAAAGCACATTTGGAATTTTAATTGCTTGGTTGAGAGCCTTGCTTTTGAAAATAACTCTTCCTGACCTTCTTACCTCAAGTATCCATCAGAATCAGTCTGAGGACCTTTAGATCTCACCACAAGCTTTTTAATCCCTTTATTAGGTAGCGTGGGTTTTGCAGTCCAAGTTTTCAAAACACCAGGAGCTCCCTTTCCAGCGGCTAAAGGTACAGGCTCTTGAGGGCACCACGCTAACGTCATCAAGGCCACTTTGGCATTAACCTGGCTCTGTAGGTACCTCTGCACCCTGGCCTCTGCCCGAACACCTGACAGCCCTAAATATTAGTACTTGTTAAACCTAACCTTACCCAGGATTAAATCAGATTTAAACACCAGATGTCAGTGTTGTGCTTATGTTACACAACTTGGTTTGGAAGGTGTCTTGTTCTTCCTGCTATGAAAATTGTACGACTACACAAAAAGATTTTGGAATCTTTTAACTACGCTGTCACATAATATATTACCTAATTCTGATTTTAAAAAAGGACAAGCCCCATTCCACTGCTTAACACCTGGTCTCCTCAGAGCAGGTCTGCAGAGCTGCTCTCCTCCTTTCAGTAGAGGTCTCTGTTGTGAAAACAATTCTAGTGGGACTACAGAAAGATAAGTTAAACAAAACCATGTCAGTGCGTTGAACAAATGATATCTCAGTCCATGCCTACTGAAGCCACAAAACCCTGACAGAAGGAAAATGGAAATTGTATTCCATGAGCCACATACTATACATTTTAATTTTATAGCTTGAAAGCAATACTTAATGACCTGTCTTTTATACAAGAGCCCAATCTTCTGTCACTTGAACTTTCACACTATTTTCTCAAATAAGGGAAAAAACCCAGATCTCCCTGGTAGCTTTTATTAAAAACCCAATTCAATATGAACTTAAATACACACAGAAATCCAGGTCCACATTACACAAATGTTGAAATTTTTTTAGAATCGAGGTTTCAGAGTAAAACAGACATTAACCAACACTGTCTACAGAGAATCTATGAAGTCTTGGTATTTTGGGGTTATTAGGTAACCATACACAGCATGACACATGCTGGATTAACATCACTCGTGTCGTTTCTGGCTTCTTCCACAAGATGGAGTAATAAGATTTGAGCTGCCAGAAACGCTCGTTGATTCAGTAACTTTTATTTCTGTAGTGATTAGATCTAATTCAAAACTATAAACTGATACAACAGAACTTTCTTTGAACTTGCCTACATAAGGAGATATTATCCACCAAACTGACAAAGAGTAAGGAAGATACAGACCACGGACTGTATTTTCCATAGAAGCATTATGCAGCTCAGTCAAAAGCAATATCCAGTTTTAATATCTGTAAAGGATAGTAGCATATTCAAATCGTTCTAGCCCAAGGGTGACTAACAGATGACTCAAGACAAAAAGAACTAAGACACTTGTTGCCCAATAGCTGTTAAAACAAGGAAAAGAAAGGGAGGAAAAAGAGACTTCATCATGTAACACACTGTAGTCATTTGAGAGCATGTGGGTGAGCACTGTGTGAGCTGCACGTCAAACAAGCATGTGACACACACCCCCAGTAGTTATCACGCCACTTGGGAAGGAAAACGAGGTGTCTTCAACTTTTTCTCTCCTACCATCCAATGCTTTCTCACTGAAAAAGCAAGGGACAAAAGAAGTCTTAACATAGACAGAAATATAACAGCTCCCTGAGGGACAGGCAGCATAGAGAGTAAGAGGGGAGTATTAATATCCCCTGTGATGCCAGTAGTTTTCTAAATCACAGGCAATTAAAGCTTAGATCAAAAGCAGGTATTACAGCAAGCGGAATTTACCCCTTGAGTCTCTCTTCTTCCCACCCCTTCCATTGCCTTCACTGTGATGTACAAGTGTCTCTAGCTCAGAGCAAATGCAGTCAGCTTGCATCAGCCACAGAAAGAATCTTTTCAACCTCTTTTTTTCAAAACAAACAAAAACAGCCTCCTCCCAGGCAATTTCTGCTGCCTTTCATGTCATTCATACTCACCACGGATTATGTTGTACAGAACTCAAAGCCTAATTATGTTTCTAACCCGTACACACAAACATCATCCTGGGAGCAAGCAAGTCGACCTATCTTGAGAGTTTTGGTAGCAATAAAAGTAACCGTTTATCAACCTTACCTCTTCAAACATAGAAGTACTCCAATAAAGATTTACATTTCCTTTTATGTTTGACGAAATCAAGCTGTGGAGACAGGCAAGATTTTTAGGACTTGCCCTTTATACTACGTGTCCACCTACTTTAAGATATCATGACTCCTACTTAGAGGCGAATAATTTTTCTCGGAAGTGAACGCAGTTTGCATACTTAGGGATGTTATTCCGTTGTGAGCTGTTCTCTAAGTGGGCAGTTACCTAAGGAATACTTAGATCTAGCTTCTACAGAAGTCTACCTGTCATAAAAGTGAATTGTATGCTCACTCACCTGCTGTCAGCTGGCCATGTTTTGGTTGCAATATTCGACACAAAAAAGTATCAGCAAGGCCTTTATATACTAAGTTACAAAAAGTACCATGAAATAGACCACAAAGAGAACTGACCGCGATATAAACCCAGTGGCTATTTTTGCAGATGTTACTCGTGAAGTGTATTATGAAAGGCTTTGAAGAGTTATCAAATCAGTAGATTTAACAGGAAAAAGTTAATCCCAGTGCTTTAGGGATATTTCTCAAGCATGATATAGTGCTAATCTTCAGGTTATCATTAGAAGAATCCATTGATTGCATGAAAGGAGCACAGAAACTGTGTCAGTTATCCTATGGAAAATAATTAGAGCTATACACAAGGACTTCGAAAGAAGGAGAATCTCAGGTGGAGCTTGGAAGGCTGTTAGGAGTCTAAGTGCCCAAATCTCTATAATTGGTCTCAAGAGAGTTTTAAAATCCTAGGTTATGTCACAAATTACATGTTATTCCTTTCCCTTAGTAGCATCTGTGAAATCCTAACAGGTAAACAGGTTGGCAAATTTAGACCACATCTTTTCCCTCTCTCCCAGACTATTTTTATGCTGACATGAATATTTCACATGCTTTGTCAATAAAACTAACTGGAATCAAGACAGATTAGCCACTTCCTTGGCATCAGATGAGTCTAGAAGAAGCAAACATAACAGCCTTCCTACTTAAACTTCATTCAGCTTCACCTCCTCAGAGAACATGCTAAGGCCTGGAGTATGCAACTGGAGACAAGGACTGCCAAGGCAGGATGGAACTAGCCTGGAGTTTTTTATGCTGATGATTCACAGTCCTGCCATACTTCAATATTATTCTCAGCTTCCATGACTAAATACAATCACTTCAAATATTACTGCAAAGTCACAGAAAAATGATCTTCTGCAAGTATCTCCTAAGGCTGTGGATAGCCTGTTGATAAAAATTGTGTCTAGTAATTTAATAATCTCTTAGTCCAACATCACAAACATTGCAGGGGCATCTTGGGACGCTCCTGTTTTTCTGTGGTATGAGTGGTGCTGGGGAGTGGAGCTGAGTCGGGGAGCGGCATGTTCAGTCCCTGCTGTGGCAGGGCCACGTGCACTTGCTGCACCTCTTGGGACAGGTCCTGGAGCTTTTCGTTGGAATATCTTCACAACAGCACAGCAAAATGGATAGGGATGGGAGGTGCAAAGAAACTGCAGACCAGATCCTGAGAGGTATTGGATGACGAGCTGGTAATACCAATGCCCTGCAGGATTTAGGTCCCAGAGGTGTCCAGGACTGGGTCCTCAGAAGAAACTGCTGTAACCCTGTGCCAGCTGTCAGCACTCTGTCACTGCACCGCCCGGAGCTCTGCCTGAGACCTCATGGTAAGAAAAATCCTCATCTGCCAAGAATTTCCTTCCTAACACTGGAAACCCTTCCAGTGAAATATCATCTCCAACTTTTCCTTTAGGAGGAAAGCTGAGTGAGAAATTGTTACGCAAACTCTCAAGTCACTTCCAAGTTTCACTTACTGCAAATTACCCAGTATTTGGCTCAGCTCTATTTGCTGTCAGGAAGAAACCATGCACACATTAAACTGAGAAAGTTCCCTGAGCCTTTCGGAAGTAGGCTCAACTAGCTCTTGCCTTCACTTCTCCAACCAAGCCCCAAAAACAAGACTGCTGTCTTCATTGCTCCTAGAACTTCCCTCCAGTTCAGAAGCATCAACCAGCGTCGAGTGCATCCTCCCACCTGGGAATTGTTGCAGAGCACTGCCTGTGTCTGCTGGCAAGCACAGCATGGGTCAGGCTACATGCTCCCACAGCTCCAGGACAGAGCTGTGCCCGAGGGAGACACTCCCAGCTATGTCATTGCCATCACTGAGTCCACCAGGATAACACTACTGGCTGATTTAAGTACATCACCTGATGGGTTTAAATCCTGAGGCTGAGTCAAGAGAGCTTTTGTTAGAGCATTTTTAACTCTGGAAATTGCTCCCTGGTGATTGGATAACACTCATTGTTAAGACAGATCTAAGATAGATCAAGATAAGTTCATTGACTTTCAGGATGATGTCCAAGGCTTGTATACATATTGATGCCTTTGCTTGGGGATGTTGGTGATGATTTATATACATTTATTGAGGTCATGTTGAAGGAGTTCACTTAGTTGAAACTAGTAAATACGTTCTTACTTTGTTGTTATCTTTGCATATATTCCAAAAATCCTAGTGATGAGTGCACTTTATAAATTGTAATATAAATAAATTTATGCTAAACCATGTAGTTATTTATGGCTGAGAGAGCTAACTTAGCTGAGATAGCAAACTGATGTTATTGGAACCTAATCTATTCTCGGACTTCCAGAAGCAAGGAATGAGTCAATTATTCCAGTGTGACATAAAAACTTTATTTATGGTTTCATTGATTAAGAATATATATGTGTGATTTATTTAGGATATTAGCTCATTTGAAAAAAAATTGTAATCCATTAAACCTTGTTTTCTCTTTGAAATAACATTTCCCAAGCCTAGCATTAAAAAGAAGCCAGGAACAGAAGAGAGCCATATTTGGAATCTCTCTGGTTCACTCAAAGGTATTTACTCCTCATCCTAGCAGCAACACTGGATATGCACTTGTACCAGGACAAAAGCCTCTTTCTGTTCCCCAGTGCACATGCACGTGTCTCGGTGCGCCAGTTTCCACGTGGAGCAGCAGTCATTATTACTAAAATTCACTGAGCAGAACTTGCTCACTGACTGCTAAAACCCTTAATAATATATAGAGTAAGAACCAATAATGAAGAAAACAAATGGGACTTTTGTGGAAGCGCATCTATCCAATTCCTGCAAAACCATTCCAAAATGCAAGATAGGTAACAGCCCCAAAATGCTAGTGCAATATATATAAGGCCAAGTAGCCCTCTTTCATGAGCTACTTTTTCACCAGAACCCTAGAGTGCGATGCTTTATGCAGAACGCCCTAAAAGGCCCTGATGCAACAGCCATGAAATCACACCAAATGATGGCCACTAATTCCAATACCTTGAGAGCACACTCCAGGTGAGCTGTGCCATTCAGAAAGGAATTCTTCCCCTACAACCAGGCTGTCAGTTATCACAATCTGGGATTAAAGAAGGTCCCCCCTCCTCCCCATTATTCCACATGTGACTTCCCAAACCTGGTTTACAACAAACAAAACAGATTTTCCCCAGTCATTAAATAGCATTTTCATGTTACATACATCTCAATCAGGCCTCTCAGTGCACCAACAACCATTATACACAAGTGACTTTTGGATGCTCTTCTAATGATTTGTTTAACATCAAATGTATTCTTCTCCATCGGTTGTCGCAACTGTGAACACAGAAAGAACAAAGTACTCATGATACTAGTTTCAACTTCAGTGAGCCTCTTACTAGGTGGTATTTTAGATGTTAGCAATTTAACCTAGTGTACCAATATGAAATTGCAAACCAGATGGAGGCGTTAGAATAAAAAGCAGTGCCCACAGATTCTTCTGATATATGAGATAGCATAAAACCATTTTTGCTATCATGGGCTCCAGTTCTCACTACTGCTTTCCCGAAGGCTGTAGCTTTTCTCCCTCTTTTCTAACATTTTCAGTAATTCCTCAGAGGTGGCAGTAAAGGTTTTTATATAAAATAAGTTTGGATGTTAACTGGGGTGTGGTGACAATGACAGACCTCTTTCAGTTCCTATGATTCAGGCACAGTACAAGAACGTAGTCTCAAGTCTATTAGCTATGACTAAAAATGTATATGTCTTAATTGTTATTAGTCAGTCTTACAGCTGCGGTTCTTGTCAAGCTGTTTTTGCAAACCTTACATATACTTTACAATTACATGTTAAAATTAGCAAAACTTACTGTATCACAACAGAAAAAAAAATAAAGCAGTACATTTGGATACGTCTATATTCCAGTGAAAGGTGGTTATTTAAATGAGATGCAAAACAGACAGAGAAGACAGTTTAGAAGGGAAAACGTTTTTAGAGGTGTTCTGCATAATCTATGAATAAGTTTATTCATTCTTTCCCCAATTAAAACAAAAGCATCACAATCCCCTTTTCCCAGCTCTAGGTACCTTTTAACAATAATAAAAGTAGATAAACTACAAAAATTAAGGAGTGACTTTACTGGAACCTCTGATATAGCTAACTCCTTCCTAGTTTACCAGATTGGCTGTGAAAGAGCCAGATCTTGAAAACCTGGACTGTCCAGCAACACCATGATGGAAAATCCCTAAATCAGCTCTAAGTCTGAAGTCAGAGCTCAGCGTGCACCATTCCAACATCACCACCCTCCTGTCGATTCCAAGTTTGAGCTGAAGTGCTCTGATAACACCTGCAGAACCACACAAATTAAAAAATGCTTTTAAGAGGCAGGTGCAGTCATTTAGTACTTCACAAAGTAATTCTAATAATTAAAGACCAGTACACATCCCAGGACATGAATATCATCTGCTCAGAGACTTCTACGAGTAGCTTAACTTCCTAAGCACACCCCTTGCAGAGAATTTCATCATCTGTTTCATCAGATGGAAAAGCAAATATCAGCTCTCCAATAAGATCAAGCTCCAAAAGTGTCGTGCTGTTATGGTCACTCTATACACAATGTGTATTTTAGCCATGACACTGATGGCAACAGACAGGCAAAGACATAAGGAGTTATTATGCTTTCTCTATCTTCAGTTGATTCCCTCACTTAACATCATCTTTAAATGTATCTGGGTTTAAGCTTTCATGTCTGCCAAACATAAAGCAACGCAGTCAACATCCACTTTTTAACAGCATCAGTATTCAGACAATACTACTGTAATATGATTAATACCCCTACACATGCTAATGAGAAAGGAATGTTTTCTCATCATACAAGTTGTTCTTCAGTGGCAGAAACACCTCCGGAGCCCTAGCAAGAATGAGGAAGACAGCAGGGCTCAGTCAGCTCTGCTGCCCTCTGTTGTGTCCTGCACATCCAAGGGAATACATTAGAAATCTCCTGCCTAGGACATCAAGCCTGGTGGTCTTTCAGCCACCTGATATCCATAGAACTTTTCTGAGCTTTACTAGAATCACTTCTTCCCCCAATATGCTGATATAACAGTGAGCAATACCAGTCCTGCCCACGCCTTCTTGTTTGCATTTACAGTTGCAAACATTCTGCCACAGAAATATACACAGTATATTAAAGTGGAAGGGAATTCTACATTTTTTATAAGAAACATCTATTTAACAAGCACCAGTGATTAAAGTACCTACAGCATTTATTAATGTGGTTAGTGAAATATGTTAAAATGTACATAATTTTATTTCACATTCATTCATTTCAATGGAAAGACAGATGTGTTTCAACTAATAAAGAACTTAATTTTTCCTTTTGCACTAAAGGAATATATTTTTTAGAATAATGCTAAACTTTTTGGACCCATTTGGAACAGTTTCAATGCATAAATAACTCTTTGGGTGCATGAATTTCCAAACTGTTATTTTAATATTCATTCATTGCACCACTCTCTGGTACACAAAAGACAATTTTCTCTTGTGGTCTTTCTGCTCATATTTTCTCCTTCTCCTTGCTTGTACAATGGCTAAGCTGCAATCCCTTCTGTGCCCCATCCTGACTGTTGTGTCCCCATGTCCAACCCCACACCCCCCACCCCCCGGAGATGTAGCGCCATCTTCAATACTCCAGCTCACAAGGGGACAGGCACACTGCACCCAAATTAAGTCAATAGTTGCTCTCCAGTCTCTTCTCCATCAGTATTCCAACCACCTTCCCAGACTCTTCCTGACTCGTGATGCAATTCTCATACCTAGATCTGCTCTTCATAATTCTTAACATTTCATCATTTTATTATTTTGCTCTATTTTAAAAGATTCATGTGTTCATTCAATTTTACTAAATATCAATATTGCCCAATATGTTTTTCTTCTAATGCTGCTAAAAATAAAATCTTATACTTATTAATTACAAAAAAGATTAAGAAGCTCCCTGAAAAACAGGGATGGGTACCAAGTCTAGAACATAACCATAAAGGAGAATTTTGTGTAGGTCTGGACCTTCTACAAAGCATTTATCATTGCTTTAGCTGGTATCATGATCATTTCTCCTCTCTAGATAATGGATTGTAGAGAGAGTACATGAAAACCCAGGACAGGAGTTACTTAAATGTTGTGCCCTTAATATGGAAGTCAAGTGGAATTGTTTGAAACGGAAATGTAATTTTGACAAGAAAATAAGTATATTAAGGATGACAGGGTAAAGCAGTTCTGCTTTTTGTCATCTAATATTCCCATGATTGTTGAGGCACCTGCAATGCAGCAGAATTTGATGACTAATAGGAATGGTGGGTGATTTTCAGCCTGCCACAATTTGTGCTGATGCAGTTATGCTTGTCATTGGAAGCATCCTTCCTGAGCTCATGATTGTGGCTAGACTGTAACTATTAACAGGCATGAGACACATATGCAGACTATAGTTTTGTACAAATCAGTATAATGAAAGCTTAATTTACAGGTCTCGCTTCTTGCTACCTTTACAGTGCTGTTTGCTTTTCTTGCGTTACAGTGAAGTAGTGCAATGGTGAATCTGGCCCTGAACATTTAACCAGTAAAAATTCTTGAGAAATAAAAAGCATTGTTGGAAAGAGGTGTATCTGGAAATGGAAAGCATCTTGTCCCCAGTGTACTTTGAGAAGATCACACATTTAATCAACATTGGCTTGGAAAGCATTGTGTTAGTTTTAACCAACATCACTCTGGTTTCATTTGTGTGATAGACGTAGATGTCTCTACATGATTAAATGTTATATATTAAAAAACAAACAAAAAATCCTAATATGCTTCTGCTATCTAAAGGCCACTGAATACCCTAATATATAAAAGTGCACCAATCTCCTAGGGGTTCCAGAGTAAATCTGGGGGTTATGTTTAAAGAGGAAATAGATTACATCTCTCTATTCTCAGTTCTTATGTGTGCTGCTATTTTGTTGCAGCTGTGGTAGTGCAGCAAATATGGCCACCGTTACTCTGTTGAAAGAGGATCTTTATAAATTCCAGTTGTCAACATGAAATCAATTCTGCTATGGGCAAAAGAGTGTTTCATCATTCCAATATCTGCACTCAGCTAAACCATATCCACAGGCTGTATGTGTCTTTTATTTATTTGGAACTGGGAGTACAACACATTTTCAGCCCAGCACTATGGATCTGTGGCAAAATTGCATAAAGGTTGTGCAGTGAATTTTTCTAAGTAAATGGGTCCTTTGATTTCAAATGAGAGAACAAAGTCTCTAACTGATGCACTGTGGATTAAATCTGAGCCATGCTTCCTAGTCAAAGAACAAATGATGTATCATTAATTAAAGATGAAAAATGGGAAGAGAAATGATGATTACATATCTTGGCATTCCATAATGATTTTTTCTGTGTCTTACACCTACGGTAAATAAGTCAAGCACTCAGTAGCAATAGGGGAAAAAAAAAGCCTTCAGTTTGCAATTTCTTTTTCTGTAGTCTGTCTTCTTCCAGTGAAAGTGTCTATAAAATTTTTAAAGGAAAGTAGGTTGCTAAAATGTACTTAATTTGCCATGATAGATTGAGTCCATGCTTCAGTGACTGTAATTGAATCTGTGACCTATTTCTTTAGTAAAGTAGAAATAGTCTCTTGGGTTTTTGTCACTACCATCTTTTAATGAAATTCAAAAAGACTGTCAAAACGTCTACACTTTTTCCCCTAGTTGTTAATGTTATTACTTTACAATTTGTTACTTTTTAATTAATCTTAATAAATGTGTACACAGTCTACCTGGCAGTTAGAAATGGTAGACATCGATTCATCACTGTCACACTGTAAAGCAAAATTAACAGGACAGAAAAGGCATTAAAAGCAATAGACTACCTAGACACATATTGGTGCTACTCAAACATACTTTACATCTCTAATTTACAGGATCTGTATATTACAGCAGCCCTACTCCCATAGCTGAAATTAAAGGATCTGTCAGCATTTTAATCATAACCTCAGACTATTTCCACGACATTGCAACTCAGCCTTCAGATCAGCCTCAGGACTGAATTTGGGAGATTCCCAGGCCAGGACCACCTCACTCCACCACCCAATTGCTTCACCAGAAGATACTTCACTACATTTTAGCCATTTAGAGTCTCACACCATGGGGACCTGGGATGCGATCTGAGGTGGGGGTGATGTCTTGACTCCACACTCAGATGAGATAAACCCTACTTTTCCTACTCAGTGTTTCCGATGGAAACGTAACAGGCAAGTGGTGCAGAAAGAGGGAGCTTTTATCCAGTCCCCCAGTCCAGACAGGTGGGGAAGCAGAGTAAACCCTTCCTGCCCTACCATCCAGACATGGCCACAGTGTCTTAACAGGCGCTCTTTAGCTTGATTATTTCTGATATATTGCTGTCTGCAGGAAAAGTCACTCTGTCAGTTCTTCCCTCATCAAGGATTGGGCTGCCACTAGCTTGGGGTTAATATGGAGCTGGGAATAATCTTACAAACAATCAGGTGCAATGTCCTTCTCATATTATGTTTAAGCCTGTAACTACATAACCGTTGATTTATGATCACTATTACAGCTGCACATGGACAGCCTAGGGCTGGCATTCGCAACAGAGAGGGTCTTCAACAGAGCAGTGTAAAGCAGCTCCTGTGGCTGGGGATAGTTTACTCATTCTATAATGATAGAGAAGATATTATTCACGTAAGACAAAGACTTACAAGAAGCTGAAAATGCAGTCCAGATCGCACCCATCATTGGGACACGCAGGGAGAGTGCCCACGGTCTCTTGTTGTGAGTACAGGGCTTTTGCCCAGTTGCACACCCTTATGTCCTGTTGTGAACCTGCAGCAGAGGTTTTCTCTGCTGGTGTATATGCTACATCAGACTCACAGGGCGACAGTGATAGATGAACCAGCTATTTATAATTCAAGTACTATCTTCTCGCCTACTCAGCCTCAGTACAAAGTAACGAGTCACACTTACCTGAAATCTACTGAGAGATTTTTTTTTTTTTTTTTTTAATGAAACTCTTGAGACCAGAAAACAAAGAGCAAACAAAATAATCCCAGACCTGGATTCTACTTTAAAAACTCAACCTCAACACTTAATCACATCCCTGGGCCTTTAGTCTCTCTCTCTCTTCGCCTGCCTCCATACTACAGCTCGTTGCATCAGCAGTCAAAAATCAAGAGTAAAGAAGCTATAGGGTAGAGGGCTTAGCTCAGGAAGGCAACCGTTGGGCCATCTTCAGGGCACAATAAGCCATGGGATCTAGAAAGGCATCAGATCGCATTTCTCTGTTTTCAAGTCACCTAAGTGCTGCCTACTTAACAGTTGGCTACTGGTGTGGTGTGAAGCACAACCCCAAGCCCAGCGTGCTTCAGCTGGACTCCCACAGGCCAGACACACAGATCGGACAGCAAGGGGGTTCCATACAGCCAAGAGGTAAACTGTTGGTAGGTTCAAAGTTCAAAGGCCTATAAAGAGATGACTGCTATTTTGAGAGTGAAGTGATTTTTTGATTTAAAAGTAAAAAAAATATACATATATATATACACGCACAATCACATAACTATGGTACATTTTCTCTGAGGAAATATCATTGATAAAGATATCCAGCATATGGAGTCACTAACATGATGGACTATAATGGCTTGAAAGCAGTCATTATGTTCTATTAGGATACACAAACAAAACAGATTCCCTCAGCAGACCCTGGTATGCTTCAAAGTTATTACACTCCAGAACTGTATCTGCATTTTAATTACTGTGAAGTTGTTTGAGTTTTACCCAATCTACTGGATATTATCCTCCTAAACATAAAAAGGTTTTAAACAAAGAAAGGTCATTAAAAATTAAATAACAAAATAAAGTCCACTTGCTAAATTTTAGGTTAAAGATATTAACTAAAGATATCAGGAGCTATATAGAGAATTTTTCAAAGGGTTACAACCTAATCTCTATTTTTGTGAACAGTTTTCTATCCACAGATAACAATGGGCAAAAAGGCAGGCTTTGGTGCCTCATTACCTGATGGCTAGGGTGCACTCAAAGATTTAGAAATTTTCCTTCTTATTTGCACTTGCCATTAGGCCTGCAATTTTGTAAGTGCATCAAGCTTCCACTTTCTTTAGAAAATAAGGTTGTACAGGGAAAGAGTGACTGATGTATTGATACCAAGTCCTGCCGTAGCAGCTAAGACAATTGAGACCTAACATTCATCTGACATTTCGAGCCAGCTAGAACTGCCTGCTGGCTGTTAATTTATAGCAGGTTCATAAACTTCCATATTTGCCATTACTAAGATCCTGAGGAGACATCTTACATAAACATATCATGTACCCTCTAAGCCAAGCATAGTTGAAGCATTGAGTAAATTCATAGGAAGTTTTTTCACTAAGTCCAGAAACAGCTAAAAAATGTATAATGCTGGGGCCAAATAGAGTGAGTTCCATGGAGTTACCAATATATTTCTGGTAGCTTAGGAAAACATATTTCAGACTTTCTGGCTCTTCCTCCCATGTAGTCCTTCAGTTCTGTAAGACCACAGATCAATGCCCTGAGTCAGAAAAACACTTAAGTTAGCAAAATGTATCTCTTGAATAATGGAAAAACCTTAGATATATTTAATGTATTTTTATTTGGAGGAATAGTGCCCAAAAGGTCTAGTCCAAAAAAAGTATTTTAGTGGCTGCTTAGGCTTTAAATACTTCAGATAGATTTGCATACAATTTTTGAAAAGACTAATGGCTCATTACGTTATGAGAGGATGCTATTAAGATGTAGAATGGATGGTTTTGTGGAAATTATTCATTTCAAATAAATGAGACTATCTGTATTTGTTAGGAAACTTTTTTTAAAAAAATACTATTGCAAGAATATTAAAATAACTATCTTATTAGTATCTTTTTCCAAAACTTAAGTTGCTAAATTCAAAGTCACAATCAGATTCAAAAGATGTGACTGGACATTTTGGAACTCGAAGCGTGCCAGTCCCTAGAGAACACAAGGAGCCTCAGGCTACCAGCTTCAGAGTTTGCATTGAAAGATGGACCACACGGCTAGTTTCTGTCCAAAAAAAAAAAAAAAAAAAAAAAAAAAA